>Ga0315914_1002354_pt1 | contig 28976 bp, 18 predicted proteins | sample MpolenodulesMG_FD_203920 | JGI IMG/M metagenome (GOLD analysis project Ga0315914, IMG submission 203920) | Medicago polymorpha root nodule microbial communities from Los Angeles, California, United States - elongated nodules | ecosystem: Host-associated > Plants > Roots > Nodule | place: USA...
ACCCCCTCGCTGACTTCCTACGTGAAGATGGTGTCTTTTAACTTATAACTTTTGCAGCACTACTTAGGGTGACCATTGAATCTAGGAGGAAAGGATACCCCCTCGTTGACTTCCTATGAGAATGTGGTATCCCTTGAGCAATCTGCAAGCCCCCAAAACGTTCAAATTGTCAAATAAATCTAGTTAATTCCCATCTTTCTTATATGAAATGAAAAAGAGACTTTTCTCGGTTGGTTTATTAGAAACTGTTTCCTCATAATATCTATTTTATACAGGAGCAAGAAAAGGGTTGGACTACACACACACACTCACTTGAGACTTATTGTTGGGTCGAATAAAGAACATAAGAAATGCTTGATTTGTGATTAGTGTACACTTGAAATTGAGCCTGAGGAGACATAAGTTTCTAATCGAATTGTCATATATTAGTCTTGTTTTATGCTGCTATGTTTATGCCTTTTGCTTGAGGACAAGCATGAAGCAACAACTATATTGTTCTTCTGAAACTTAGACCTCTAGATCCCAGACTCTGAGGAACAGGTTCTGATCTCTTCAGAATCTTGATCTTTGAAGTTTTAGAATCAGAGTTTATCATGGCCTTGGGCTTAGAGTTCTTTGGCTTTGAAATGATCTTACCCTTAGAGCTGGAAGCTTCAGGTTCTGACTGAACAACAATTTCAAACTTAGCACCTTCAGGTACAAAGAAGGTTTTTAACCCTTCCTTGATGCATTCACAGCATGCTTTGAGACTGATTTCATTAGGTTTTCCTTCTGAAAATCCAATCCATTTACCATTGTTTCTGTAAATGCTATAAATCATAGAAGCCACTCTGCTTCTGTCAATACTAGATATAATGAAGTCTTCAAGAGAAATTTCATGTCTGCTTAAAGATTTTCCATTACACTTTTCTTGTAGCTTCTAACAAAGAAACTTGAGCTTCTCTTCATAAGTTTTACAAATGAAGTCAAATCCTCTAAGTCCTTCTTTAGAAGCTTTTAGATCCAATAGAGTTGATTCTTGTTGTTTCATTAAATCAACATATTTTTCTTTTAAATCTTTCAACTCATTGGTTCTAAGTTCAAAATGGGTAAGGAGCTCTTTAAGAGACTCAATAAGTTCTTCTCTGGGAATTTTAGAGTACATCTCATTTTCATCTTCAGAGTCTGAGTCAGGTTCAGCTTCTAATGTTAGTGTAGCTACTAACCCCACAACTACATTTGCTTCATCTTCAGCTTCTTCCTTTTCAGACCCAGATTCACTGTCTAAATCTTCCTAGGTTGCCATTAAACTCTTCTTAATCTGCTTCTTGAATTTTCTTGAGTTGAAGCTTGATTTCTTTGACTTGTCCTTTGACTTTTCCTTCTGAAGAATAGGGCAGTCAGCAATGAAATGTCCAGACTTCTTGCAGTTGAAGCATCCTTTCTGATCTTCTTTCTTGAAGCTTTTGTAGCCACCTTTCTTGCTTAGAAACTTCTTGTCCTTCCTTGCCAGATACTCAAGCTTGTTGGAGAGCATAACCATCTTCTCAGTAGGATCTTCATCAAAATATCCATCAGGTGATTCATCTTCAGATTCAATAACTTTAAAAGCTTTTGATGACTTCCCTTTAGATGGCAGAGCAATAGATTTAACCTTCTTAGCAGGTTCATGCTCATTTAGACTATCTCATGAACTTTGAGAGAGCTGACAAGATCTTCAACACTTAGAGTGTTTAAATCTTTAACTTCTTCAATAGCAGTAACTTTAGGTCTCCATCTTGCAGGTAAGCTTCTCAGTATCTTGCTCACATGATCAGAAGCTACATAGATTTTCTTCAGTATTTGAAGTCCAGAAACTAGCGTCTGAAATCTTGAGTACATTTGCTCAATACTTTCATCATCTTTCATTTTGAACAACTCATACTGATGAACAAGCATAAATTACGATGTAAATGTTATCTAGCACTACACGTAAATGTTGATGCGCATGCATGTTTTTTTTTGGTTTTTATCTTGGACTAAAAATTATGTGAGCAATGAATCATCGGTTGAGACATAAACACCTGACATAACATTGACACGACATTACCACTAGTAATGATATGTTCTGGGGTCATGTTGGTACCACATATATGTGGAAAGTTGATGTATTCTTGTAAAATATATTTGAATTGAGTCAAACTCAATCTTTACAAAACTAGTTTGTAAGGTAAAAATTGTCAACAACTTATAAAAACAATTTTAGACCGTATCTCATTCAATCCGATGCAAAACACTTAACAAGTTGACTGATGACAACGTTGGTCATGCCAAAGCGTGTTAATTGTTAAACTTGTATACTAATAGTGGCCAATTCAGCATAAAGGGACATTAAGGACCACAGCATCAACATATGATTTAATGGACACAATATGGAAAAACAGTGGAACGTCTAAATCCAAAAACCTATCCACCATCAAAATTTCAAGGCAAATGCACACATTTCCAAACCAGGCGACATATGGAAACTGGTTCAATGAAATTTTTTAAACAAACAAAATAGCATGATATAATAATGGATTAACAGTTGGGTAATTACTAAGGTCTAGATGCATACATTTAACACATAACCATGCACTACTACAAATTAAGAAGGAGGCAATTACATGAATTATATTGGAAGGAACAGAATTAAAGGAAGATTTATTTATGGGAGTGAGGTACTAATTAAGTGAGTTCAAGTTCCAAATTCTGCAATGCTTTGTAATGCTGGCCTCCATTGGCCACTACCACCAACAAAATGTCTTCCAACACTTCTGTTATTGCTTCTGCTGCCATTGCTCTCCGCTCGTTGAGTCTCCTGTTCCACCTGACACAACACAAAAATAAAAGATGAATAAAGGCACTGCATAGGATAGGCACACACATCAAGTGGTAAAGGGAAAATGCCAAATCATACACAATGGTCATGGATAGTTGATCCAAATTCCAAACCATAAGTTTTTTTTAGTTTAAATATGCTTTGCTCCCTATAAATATACTAATTTTTTCGTTTAAATCTTTTTGAATTAAATTTAAATGTATTTCAATATCTTACTCTTAACGTTATTTTATTATTATTTTTTATAATTTTCCTTTACATTTTTATAATTATGACGATCATATCTTGAATTAAAAGCATCCATACCGTCCTATGATTGTTAGATCACCAGTGCTACTGACTTTTTGTTTAGATTTTATGATTTGGTAGTGCTTTTATGAAATGGAAACGTGAAGGAACAAAAAGTGATAAAAGTTGCAGAACAAAGGGATCCATCATTGTTTGGATTGTGGAGCATGCATTGTTTGACGTACTTTCCTAATATTCCATTGCATAGTCAACTAGATTATCATCGTGAATTTAGGATAACAAAGTGGAATTTTTATAAATTAGTGTGCTACTTATGTAAGAATATGCACATTCCTATGTGCCCCTGCATGCCAAAAAAACTATTTTGCGGTTTCTTGTAAACCTCTTCGTTAGGTAGTAATATTGGATATTTAACATCATAGCAACCAAAAGGTTTGGTAGGACGCAACAACAAATTATTAGTAGCTGACTTTGATTAAAAAATAATAATTCAGGTGTTAATGCTTTGGATTTCAAAAAAGAGATTTATCAATCTGAAAATCTGGAGTTCAGTTGAAAGGCAAGTAAAATCTGATTGGATGTTGATTAAAACTTTACAAACCCGTCATGAATTTGATCCATAGGGTACAACGATGGGTGTCAACATGGTTATAAAAACTTGTAATGATCAACCCAAACAAACAGTCAATACAATTCATAAAAAAAAAATAATGTCAGCTAGCAAAATCAAAAGTTTTTAGTACAAAATTAAAAGTTCAAAGTTTTTGGTACAAATTCATTTATTTATTTTTAAATAATGTTCTCTATATAACTACTCATGCTAGCAAAGTCAATTGCAAAAAAGGTTGTAAAAATACCTTAAATCTATGTCTAATGAAGAGAAAAGAAACCAATTTGAAGCTGTAACATTAACATGAAAAACTTATTTACCTTAATTGAACTAGGACTAGGATTCGGAGCTCTATGCTTCATCTGAATCCCATGATTACCACTCTCCTTCAACAATTTCCCAAGTTTACCACATTTTTTGGAAGCAAACTCCTTCAATACATCTACAACCCACCAAAATTCATGTCCACGATTTTTTTGGCAAATTTAATCATAGCATACACAAAATAAATTTTAATAAAGAGAAAATTAACACTCTCCCCGTTCTTATTCATAAGAGACATCTGGGTCAACAAAAGTTAATATATGCAGTCCAAATTTTGACTAAGGCATGCCAATTTTTGTTAACCCAGATGTTTCTAATAAATAAGAATAGAAAGAGAACTGTGTAATATTATTAATTTGTACCTTCAAAACTGATCAAGCGATAAACCTGACCAATAAGCAAAGTATCATCAGGTCGAAGAAGCTTGAGATGTTTCAATGGCATGCCATTCTCTGATTTAAGAGTAGGTGATGAAACAACAAGTGCAACATAGTGACCAGGATTTGAGTTCATAACCTCATGAGCACTAACAGACCAATAAATCCTCTCAACCTTGTTCCCAGGATGATGAATCACAACTGTTGCCAATTCTGCAGCTTGACAATTTCCCATTTTCTAACAATTCTTTGTTGATGAAGTGAAGTGAAGTGGGTTTGTATTGTGTTGTGTTGTAATAATAAATAATAAATTGTTGAGTTATGAAATAGGTTGTGTGACGTTTGAAGTTTGAAAGATACGTACTATAGAGTTATTATGAGGATTAAGGAAACTGTTTTTTCTCTGACAAGGAAAAAATAGATGTGATAAAAACGTGTATAAGGGAAAAAAATTGATGCGGATGATGATGAATGATGATGGAGAAAAAGAAAACAGAGTACTCTGTTTATTTATGGATTATAAATAAATGAACATGACGTGACGGTAGCTAGGTTTTACTTACATATATATACACTGACGCACGCCACGAATCAATATGAGGATGTGACCAACACTGAAGCATAAATGAGAAATACTATACTGTAATGTGGTGATGGTGAAGGATGATCTCTATAGTTATGTGGGTATTAAGATGATTTATTTGCAATAGTGGAAAATGTGATATTGGAGTGAGGGGTGAACAGATAAAAGTATGGGATGAAAGGATGGTAGAGAGTGAAGGACATGTGAGGGAGTGGGACAGTTTATATTGAGGCGTGCTAGTTTGGCAAAACTCACTCATCTGTACTGCAGGCTGGGGTTGGAATTGGAACTAACTTTGCTTTGATCATGTGTCTATGGTATACTCTATTATAAAATTAGTCAAAATAGAGAAAAATTATCACTAAAAATATAAATAAAAAGAAAAGAATTTTATAGTTGACATATTTTATTTATTAATAGGGTTAATACCGCTTTTGGTCCATGTAATATTAGCGAATTTCGGTTTTAGTCCCTATAAAAAAAATAATTTAGATTCTGTCCCTGTAATTTCAGATTTTTCCACTTCTGGTCCCTCATTTCACCACGTCAGCAGAATTTGCATACATGACACGTGAAATGAGGGACCAAAAGTGGAGGAATATGAAATTATAGGACCAAAAGTGGGAGGAATCAGAAATTACAGGGACGTACTTTATGTAGATTCTGCTGACATGGTTAAATAAGAGACCAAAAGTGGAGGAATATGAAATTACAAGGACAAAATCTAAATTTTTTATTTTACAAAGACTAAAACCGGAATTCGCAAATATTACAGGAACTAAAAGCAGTATTAACCCTTATTAATATTAAGGACGTGTATTAGATTAGGAATTTTGTTCCTTTTCAAATTGCTATGGAATGACTTAAGGCTCCGAATTTCATCCATATGAACCTATCTGGCCGAGCAAAGACCCAGTTCGAGGCGAGCAAAGACCCGATCCTAAGAGAAGCCCACATGACATCAAGGCACCACCGTCAACTACGCCATAATGGTCCAACATCCTCAATGATCAGGAAGCTTAGGATCATTGTAGATTTATAAATACAAAACGAAAACGACAATTTCGATACTAATATCCTCCTTTTGTAAGTAAAATTACATTGCGTATGGCTCTATCACATCGAGGGAGTCAACACCTATGCCAAGGCTTCTCGCAACCATCTCAAGCAACTAAAGGAGCGCCTCCGGACAGCATCAAAAGGTACTTAATCCATCACCACCTATATGCACTTCCTGAAGCAAATAGACGATCTCATTGCCTCGCTTGGATCACCTGTATCCATTGAAGACATGACTGATTACATCCTACGCGACCTCGACGACGGCTATCACACTGTCATTGATAGAGTGAATGCAAAGGATAACCCAATTACCTTTGACAGCCTTCTTGAGAAGCTTCTCATCCAGGAACTCTCAATCGCCGCTGTTCAGCAACAAACTCCTGCACCACTCACTGCCTTGAATGCTCAGGTGAGACCCAACTACAACAACAAACCGCGCCCTGCCTATCTCCCTGCACAATCAAATCAACGCCCTCGAAATCGCAAACCCTTCCTCGGCAAATGTCAATGGTGTAATGGCAGAGGACATGTTCTATCCCAGTGCCGCACCTTTAGACAGCAACATCCTGGTATCCCTCCACCTCCTCGTGACTCGCCTCAGGTCAACAATGCAACACATCACATAACAAATGACCTTGCAAATATGACAATCCATCATCCCTACACGGGTCCTGACTCGCTGTTCATGGGCAATGGTCCAGGTTTAAACATCTCTCACTCTGGAACACTTTTAAATAATGATTTATCCTTGTCTAATGTTTTGTGTGTTCCCTCTATGAAACAAAAAATTATTTATGTCTCCCAACTTACCAAACAAACTAACTCTGCTGTTCTTTTTCTGCCACATTCCTTTTATGTGAAGGACTTACAGACTGGCCAAACAACTCATAAAGGCTCATGTATGAATGGACTTTAACGATGGCTTGCCCCCACACCAGCTGTTCACACCGTTCACAAGGACTAACCCACATTATGACACCATAAGCTTGGGCACCCATCATCCTCTATTTTCAAATTTATTTCCCAGCATTTTTCTTTAGACACAAATCAATTCCAGCAATCTGATTGTAATTCATGCCAAATTAGTAAAAGTCACAAACTTTCTTTCCATGAATCTACTCTTATATCGTATTATCCATTAGAAATAATTTTTTTAAGATGTATGGACTTCGCCCATTTTATCTATTGATGGTCTTCGCTACTATTGCATGTTTGTTGATCACTTCACCCGTTATATTTGGCTCTATACAATGAAACGTAAATCTGATGTACAAATCATATTTCCCAAATTTAAAACCCTTGTTGAAAATTTCCATAAACAACAAATAAAAATATTGTACACAGATAATGGTGGCGAATACATTGGTTTTCGTCCTTTTCTAAGCAATCATGGTATAAGTCATCACACCACTCCACCCCACACACCTGAACATAATGGAATTTCAGAACGCCGGAATCGTCACATTGCCAAGACCGGTCTCGCCCTTCTCCATCACTCAGGCATACCCGTCACCTACTGGCCTCACGCCATGACTACTGCAGCCTACCTTATAAATCGCCTTCCCACTCCCATTCTTAAGTATCAATCACCCTATTTCAAGTTGCACATTATTAGCCCGAACTATCATAAATTAAAATGTTTTGGATGTTTGTGTTTTCCCTGGATTAAGCCATATGCTAACCATAAACTTGCACCAAAGTCTGCTATGTGTGTTTTTGTAGGTTATTCGGCTGATCAACATGCATACTTGCGTCTCGATCCCACAACAGGCAGGATTTACACCTTTCGCCATGTAAAGTTTGTTAAATCAGAATTTCCGTTTAGCTCCCTTGCTAATAAAACACAGGCACTCGCCCTAGATTTGACGCTTGCATCGCCAAACCAAAACAAGCTCCCTCAAATCATTCAACATCCCGCAACTCCAAATGAGCTCGCCCATATCACTCACCCGTCTGCACCCTCATCACCAATGCCCAATGACCTCGCCCACACCACTCAACGACAATCGCTCTCCTCACAAACTACTAGCGAGCTCGCCGAACCCACTCAAACATCTTCGCCCTCTTCACCAAACTCCATTGAGGTCGCCCAAACATTCAAATATCCTCTCCCGCGTCTCCAACATCCAATGAACTGGCCAACATCACTACATCGCCAACGCCTCCACCACCGCCCCCACCCACTGCTCGCCCACACGACAACCAGTCTACCAATGCCGGTGGGATCATCACCCGTTCTCAAAACAACATTGTTAAACCCATCAAAAAGCTTAACCTTCATGTTCGCACCTTATGTCCCATCGAACCGAGCAATATCACTCAAGCCCTTCGTGATCCTGATTGGCGCTTGACTATGCAAGCTGAATTTGATGCCTTACACAACAATAACACATGGAATCTTGTTAGCCGGTCCTCTGCTCAGAATTTGGTTGGGTGTAAATGGGTTTTTCGTATCAAACGAAATTCGGATGGCTCCACTGATCGTTACAAGGCACGACTAGTCGCCAAAGGATTTCATCAACACCCTGGATGTGACGTCATAGAAACATTCAGCTCAGTTGTTAAACCGGTGACTATTCAAATTGTCCTTACACTTGCAGTTCGTCAACGATGGTCCCTTCGTCAGCTTGATGTCAACAATGCGTTCCTCCAAGGTACGCTCAAGGAGGAAGTATTCATGTTACAGCCACCTGGATTTGTCGACAAAACCTTCCCTGATAATATTTGTCGTCTCAAAAAGGCACTTTACGGGTTAAAGCAAGCACCTCGTGCCAGGTATACGGAGCTTCGGATATTCCTTTTATCCCCTGGCTTTGTCAACTCCACTGCTGATGCCTCTTTATTCATCCACCGCAAACCAGGTGTTACATTATACTTATTAGTATATGTTGATGATATCGTTGTTACCGGGAGTTCTCCTGTCGAGGTCTCCACACTCATCGCCACACTCGCCGCGCTTTTCTTTGAAAGACGTTGGATGTCTTAATTATTTCTTGGGGGTCGAAGTGATTCCTTCTACTGCGGGCATATTCCTTTCCCAAAGGAAATATATCACTGATCTACTACATAAATCAGGCATGGCAGATACGAAACCAACATCTACTTCATTATCTACCACAGATAAGTTACTCAAGGATTCCGGCGATCTCCTACCGTCCCCAACCGAGTATCGAGCGCTCGTTGGAAGCCTCCAATACTTGAGCCTTACTCGCCCGTACATTGCCTTTAGCACAAACAAACTTGCCCAATTCGTGCAAAACCCCAGAACGGCGCATTGGACTGCACTCAAAAGAGTGCTCAAATACTTGGCGGGTTCCTGTGACAAAAGCGTCTTCATTTCGACGACCGCCCCATTAAATCTCCACGCCTACTCAGATGCGGACTGGGCAGGCGACAAGGTTGATTATATCTCCACCACTGGTTATCTATTATATCTTTGCAGCACACCCATCTCTTGGAGCTCTCGAAAACAATGTTCTGTTGCTCGCTCTTCCACAGAAGCAGAATATGAAGCCTTGGCTGACACGGTGAGTGAGCTACTATGGGTCCTTTCCCTACTCACTGAACTCGGCCACACTCCAAAAGCCAATCCAGTCATCTATTGTGACAACCTCGGTGCTACCCACCTCGGATGAAACATATAGCCTGAGCCTATTATTTTGTCCGAGAAAATGTTCAAAATGACAAGTTTCGAGTATCCTTTGTTTCTACGGATGATCAACTTGCTGATATTCTAACCAAACCCCTGCTTCGTCCTAGGTTCGATTACTTACTGTCCAAGTTGCATCTCTCTTTCAGACCATACAACTTGCGGGAGGATATCAATAATAATAATAATTAGAATAATGTCCCTTATCGGGTAATATGAAGAAATATGCAAAGGTTTGGTCATATAAATAAAAGCCTTGTGTGTTAGTATTATATGAACCAATAGTTAGTTGGTTTTGCTATAGCTAAGCATTACTTCTATAATTTAAAATTTGTAATTATCAATTACATTATACAATTTCTTTCTTTCTATATTTCTATATTATCCACCATTTGACTCTACAAATTTTGAAGTTATTAGAAAAATCCTGAATGAAAAGTATGATGATAACAAAGGGAAGGCATAAGCAAACTTCATATTAATTTTGTTTATTCACATGGCGCATATGATGCATAAAATTGGAGTTGTATTGAAAGTAAAAGTTTGTCAAACACGACGCGTAAATCAAATGGGACCCACTAAATGAAATTGAAATTGTTGTGCCTAACTAGAAATTTCAATAAACGTTGATATAGAACAATATTAACTCATTCCTTTTTGTTCTTTAATAAATATATGATGATATGATATTGCTAGATGATATAAAGCAACGTCTTATACATTTTTTTTGAAAGGTGGGATTTTGACCCCATAAGAAGAAAAAAAATTTACAAAACTGCCCCCTAAGTTTTGCACATGTGGTAGTTTTGGCCACCAAGACCAATTTTGACTCGATCTAAGCTGACGTGGCACCCTAAGTGAGGTGCCACGTGTTATTTGTTTTATTTTTGTTTTGGCCTTGGGGGGCCAAAACTACTACAGTTGCAAAACTTAGGGAGCAGTTTTGTAGTTTTTTCTTAGGGGGCCAAAATTGCAACTTCGTGAAAGTTAGGGGCGAAAATTGCTATTAAGCCAAAATAAAACTAAGAATTGATCTCAAACCCAACTACCTGCAGAATCACTGTATATGTCTGTTTTGCGAGATTTTATGCAATTGTGTGTTGGTTTTAGATTTCGGTTAATCCAAATTCTCATAAAGTGGTGCAGTGGTCCATCCGAAAAATTTAAATAATTCAATTATAGGTCTATTTTGCGAGACTTTAAACAATTTTTTCAACGGTTAATTTTAGTGGCCCACCCAAGCTTTTTTTTTTTCTGGCTCCGCCACTTTGGTTCTTATTTGACTCCAACATTCTCTCACCATAATTTCCTTCACACTCACATCACATGCACACAAATGGAAATGAAAAGGTAACATGAAAAAACTGTTGTGCTTATTTACGAACGATGGAAGGCAAATTTGAGATGTTGCTTTTATTTCGCTGTGAGTTTTATGAAAAGCAAATTTTTAACGTTGGGAAGGCTTTGAATTTGGAAACATTATTGTCATTGATGGAACATAACGGAGCGGAATGAAATAGAATGGAACGGGGTGGAATGGGGCAGAATGGAATAGAGACTCGATTCCATTGTTTGGATATTCTATGAAATATTTTCGTCCGTTGTTTGGAAATTAAACGGAACGAAACAAATTATAACATGTTTATTCCAATTTTGCCCTTATTTAAGAAAACACTATGTTTACTAGCGGAAAGACGGGCACTCGTGCCCGTCTTTCCGCTCTTTTTATTGCACTAACGTTTAAAAATTATGAACGATATTTTTTTAATGAAATTTTGATTTTGATTAATGATGGCGATTTTCGCAAGTGTACGAAATCGTGCAAGTAGTAAAATTAAAACGGTAAGATCGAGTGTCGAACTCGAGTATCGCGTTATACTGTCGAATAATATTTGTGACTTAATTGAACAAAAAAGTACTGAATTTGTTTGATTGCAATAATGAAAATTAAACAAAGTAAAACTGGTTTGAACTCTATAATAGTTTCACTAGATGACTATCTTGAGTTATCAACTTGAATATAACTATTGAATTATTACTGAATTCTCTATTTTATTCTTTCCCTAATTCCTTAGTGACAGAATCATTAATCCTAAAATAACCTCTAATTCCTTAGTGATTTTAAGATTAGAATTAAGCATGATTAAACAAGAATTCGTAATTGGTTTCAAGGGTTTGCATCTATTCCTAGACTACAAAGGCAGGAATTTATTATACGATATACATACATTTTGACATGTATTTTAAATATTATCAACATAAATTAAAAAATATGAACAAAAATTCAGTAAAAAAAATTCCCGTGAAGGGGACGGGCTGCAAACTAGTTGGAAATTTTGTACACATTATCCACCATTTGACTCTACAAAATTTTGAAGTTGAAAAATCGTGAATGAAAAAGTATGATGACAAAGGGAATGCATGAGCAAACTTCATCTTAGTTTTGTTTGTTAACATGATATTGACATATATGACATGTTTGAAGATATTGACATATATGACATGGACAAAGTTTTAAAGATATTGACCATTTCTTTCTTTCTATATTTCTATATTATCCACCATTTGACTCTACAAATTTTGAAGTTATTAGAAAAATCGTGAATGAAAAGTATGATGATAACAAAGAGAAGGCATAACCAAACTTCATCTTATTTTTGTTTATTAACATGGCGCATATGATGCATAAAATTGGAGTTGTATTGAAAATAAAAGTTTGTAAAATATGATGCGCAAATCAAATTGGAGCCACCAAATGAAATTGGTGTTATACCCTACCTAGAAATGTCAATAAACGTTGATATAGTACAATATTAACTCATCGCTTTTTGTTGTTTAATAAATATATGATGATATGATATTGATATATTGTATATAGCAACGTCTTAGACAATTTTTTTGAAAGACAATTTTTTTGAAAGGTCGGATCAAAATATTAAAAAGTTCTATGATATTGATATATGATATTAAGCATCCTCTTCTTAATTAGCAAGACTATTTTATCATGTTAACCACCTTCACTTTTTTCATGTTACAAATATTTTACTGTTTGCATGAATATGAAAGAATTAATGTGATGTGATTTTAATGAAGGAATATTTTATGCATATTGCCTTTGCCCTTTCTTTCATGAGATGAGTTTTTAAGGGACAAAGATGTGAACAAAAGTTGAAGGGAAAAAGTGGAATAGGATAAATTGTTTTGTGGTTGTGGCAGATATCAGTTTAAGGAAAATATATAATATGGATTTGCTTTTTTAATTATAGACTTAATAAATTCTTAGATCCCCTTGGTTACATTATTTTACGGATTTTATTCACCTATTTTAAATTTTTATAGTTTTAATTCCTCAATCAAATGTTTGGTCTAAAATATGATAAGATGACATGTTTTAAATGAATTTTAAACAATTTTTTTCGTATAACTTCTTTAATTTTGTTTTTTTTCCACATTGTATCATAAACCACGTCATCAATTTTTTAGTTAAAAAATATGATGAATGGACAAAAAAACTATCTGATTTTCGAATAGGGAGACTGAGTTCGTAAAATGATGAAAATATGATGATCAAAACTACAATTAAACATTATTTATAATAAAGTGAAAAACGACAATGCATTTTTCTCTAACAAAAAAAAACTCTTAAACAACTTTTTCTATAATAAACATTGTTGTTGATGTCATTAAAAATTTAGATTATAATAAGAATTTAGATTATATTTTTTTGTTATATTGTTGGTGTCACTGAAATAGATAATGATGGTTAGTTTGATTTGTTATAATTTGAAAGAAAAAAACTTTTACATTTTTACTTTTAATCAAAATCAAATTTCATAAAAAAAAGAACACCGTTTATAATTTTTAAATGTTATCACAACAAAAAAAACGGAAATATAGACACGTGAGTACCCAAAAGTGATGATAACAAAGAGAAGGCATAACCAAACTTCATCTTAATTTTGTTTATTAACATGGCGCATATGATGCATAAAATAGGAGTTTTTTTTTTTGAATAAAAAATAGGAGTTGTATTGAAAATAAAAGTTTGTAAAATATGACGCGCAAATCAAATTGGAGCCACCAAATGAAATTGGGTGTTATACCCTACCTAGAAATGTCAATAAACGTTAATATAGTACAATATTAACTCATCCCTTTTTGTTGTTTAATAAATGAGAAATGCCAATATCCCGACAAATTATGAGAAATGCTCAGTATCCCGACAAAATATATCATGATATGATATTGATATATGAGGTATTCTAATACAATTTTTTTGGTATTAATAGCAATGTTTTATACAATTTTTGGAAAAGTGTGGGGTGTGTTTGGGAAGGTTTAGTGTGGAGATGGAGAAATGAGAGAGAAGAGAGAGAAGGGAAAGACTCGTGTTTGCGTTTCTTGCATTAATAAAATAGATAAAAAAATAATAATAAATGCCACTGTTGCTGTGTTGTTTTTCTTGCATTAATAAAATAAAAAAATAATAATAAATGCCACCTAGATGTGTGTATAAGGATGATAGGGGAAAACGTGTGTTCATGAATCTTTACTCTAAGAGTGGAGTGTGGGGTCGTCTCATACATTTGTTTGCAAAAGTGTGGGGTAGGGTACTGGTTGAAAAATAAAGCTAAGTCTCATACATTTGTCAAACAAAAGTGTGGGGTAGGGTACTGGTTGAAAAATAAAGCTAAGTCTCATACATTTGTTTGGAAAAGTGTGGGTATTAGTTGAAAAATAAAGCTAAGAATATAGAGTAATGCTAGTATCACTCTCTTTTAAACACTCTTTCTAATACTCACTCTCTAATTGGTTTAATTTATTGTGGGTATATACTTTGAAAATTGAACCCTCACAAAGTGGTGAAACATACATTGATTTCACCAAATAAAAGAGTAAGTGCTAGAGAGCTTAAAAGAGAGAGTGTTGTTACTTGATCTCAAACTCCTCCCGCATATGTCCCTGCCTATAAAAACAGGTGCATGGTTCTTATTTAACTCCAACATTCTCTCACCATAATTTCCTTCACACTCACATCACATGCACACAAAATTCTCTCTTTGGTTTTGGTTTTAATCTTCATTGTTGCTTAGATGGAAATGAAAAGGTAACATGAAAAAACTATGTTGTGCTTATTTACTTAACTATGATATTCTTATTTACGTACGATGTCTGATGCTTATAATTTGGTTTGTGTAGGATGATTATGTTGTTGCTGCTGCTGCTTCTACTTGTTGATGTTGCTTCCTCGTGCAACCAAACCGGTTGCAGTGGCGATGTGGATTCACCTCACGTTGATTGTGGAGGAGGGTGTGATGGTTCACCACCACCACCACCACCACCAATCATCAAACCACCAAAATGCAAGAATGACAAGAACCTTGGACTTACTGATCAAGATTCAGTGCTCTATCTAATAGAGAAGATTAAATATGGTTTTTATGTGGTTTTTGTCATCATTATTATCCACATCATTGTCGAGATAATTCAAGCATTTTATAATGTTCATAGAATGTATCAATTTTACTTTGGAGAGGGCCGTGAGCAGCGCTTGAGGATGAAGGAGAAAAGGGATGAAAGAAAAATTAGAGAGGCGAAAGAGGCAATTGAAGAAGCGAAAATCGCAGATGAGGAAATGATGAAGAAAATGGAAGAAGGAACAGCAACTAGTGATTCATCTTCTTCTTCTCTTGGGCTAATGATGCTTGAATGAATGAAACAGAGTGAGAGTCTATTCCTTTATTTTTCCTGAGTCTGAATCCATTTTTAAGATATATGAAACAATAAGCAGATATAAAATATATGAATCACGAAAGAATATCTTGGTAGTCCTTGTCAAGGATTAAATAAATATTTTCTCGTTTAGAGATTTTTGAGTATAACTCATAGCTACTAAGGTAACATATATATGTATATGTAGTTTGGGACCATGTCAAAATTAGATCATGAGTTTGGGTCCAAACCGGCTCGAGACACTAGTCTATATATGAAAAAGTTGCTGTTCATATATCAACTTGTCTATATATCAATATAATACAAAGTAATTATTGAGCTTAATTGTAATTATTGAGGTATTCTCCTGTGGTTACAAGACCAAATCAATAATGTTTGGACACACACATAAAAATATTCTCTTCAAAATATTCAATCATCTTTTTTTATCAATTTCCTCCTTATTATTAAAAAATAATTATTTATGTGTGTGTGACCAAACACTGTTTCCTTGGTCATGTGACCATATTAGAATTTCTCGCGACTTTGATATATCTCGTAATTATAGATGAAAAAGTTGGATATTTCTCGCGAAACGGCTTAAATTTGTTTACACTTCCCTGGTCAAAGCCAGCATCTAATTTATCTACACTTCATTCAGCACATGCTAAACCACACGTGCAACATATAAGCTACACATACAATAAGCCAATTTTACAACGTGTTGACAACCTCTTCACCCACTCACTTTTTACTTTAGAAAATTCTCACCGTTTTCCCATATGTAGCTAAGGTATAGTCATAGAGATAAAAGCTCTTACATAATTTGGATTTGGATTAATAATTATTGTGAGGTTTATTCTTATTCAAGTGTCTTTTGTTGGTGCATGAACAAACAAAGAGAGACACATCGCTAAACTTTTTTTTAGGGAAGACAAAATGCTAAACTATACAGTCAATTTGTAAAGCGCGCACAATCGTTATATACTTTCGCGAAATAATTTTCGTTATATCTAGCATTTTTCAAAGATATATCCCAACATTAATTATTGTCGCCACTAATCATGCTATTTTTTGAAGAAAAAAGATATTAATTAAATCATTTTTCTTCTCGTAATTATAGATGAAAAAGTTGGATGCTTAAAAATCCTTGCGGTATGAAAAATCAAACCATTCGCGAGGTTCGCAAGAACGGTCTCTCGCAATATATAGCAACTCTCTATATCTTTTTTTCAGCGATAATAATATATGGTTAAGAAAAATGATATCCTGTTAGTTGTTACAAATAAAAAAATAAATAAACATCGCAACATCAAAGCTGCATCGAGCGGTACGTTCATATTCCCATGCATAATATTAGAGAACTAGTAGAAGAAGATATAGTAGAATCAACCGTAAATTTAAACCACAGAGTGTCTCATTTTTTAATAAAAGTAAACAAATTTAAGCTTTTCAGTCTTTTTTGAACAAATCAAAATGAAATATGATTAAAGCCTCGGTGATTCGGCCTGTACAAGGTGTGCTAAAAAAGAATCACCGAAAAATATTTACACAGTCAAGCTGCCTCTAAAGGAACAGCAACAACAAAAACTGAAAATAAATTACACCTGTATACCCATACACAGAAGCGGATGTTTCTACTAATCAGTATAACTATAACAAAAGGAGGCATCCTTAGATTTCAACCACAAGAACGAATTCAGCTTGATTTTTTCAATAAGAGCACTGGAAGTAGCGGCTGTATTTTTGAATATATAGTAATTCATTTCCTTCCAAATTACCCAAACTGTAGCAAATCATATTGTTCTAAAAAATAAATGAGAGGATCTCGGCATGCCCGCCATTGTGGAAACCTATGTAAAATGATGTCGAAGATGAACAGGAGTAACCAAAGAAATACCTAACCAGTTCCAAACTTTAGACCAAAGCTCTCTGGATGTGTCACATTGAAGAAATAAGTGTGTTGCCGTTTCCGTACTCTCGCACCCTACTGTTGCGCACGTGATGTCCGTAGAGTGAAGAATTCCCCGTCTCAGTAAATTGTCTTTCGTTGGAAGTCTGTTTTGGAAAATACGCCAAGCTAATATAGACACTTTGAGAGGAATATGCCTATGCCAGACATCATCCACGTGAGTTCTATCCACTTGCCCACTTGAATGAGTGATAAACCTGTATGTATCCCGCACTTAGTAGCCATGAATTGGAACAAAGAGAAAAATAATGATGTAATATTTTGGTGATGTTTTGAACCAAAAGATGGGAATCTGGATATACCAGGAAATAGGTAGAGAGTGTCAATCCAAAATTTAAGAGACAAAGATGTGAACAAACGTTGAAGGGAAGAAGTGGAATAGGATAAACTGGTTTATGGTTGTGATAGATATCAGTTAAGGAAAATATATAATATGGATTTGCTTTTTTAATTATAGACCTTTTTTTTGACACATTTAATTATAGACTTAATAACAATTTTGGTCCCCTTACTTATATTATTTTAAGGATTTTATTCACCTATTTTAAAATTTGATAGTTTTAATTCTTCAATCAAATGTTTGGTCTAAAATATGATAATATGATATGTTTTAAATGAAATTTTTAAAAAACTTTTCTTTTATAACGTCATCAATTTTTTTCTTCCTATCATCGTACCATAAACCACGTCATTAATTTTTTTAGTTAAAAAATATAATGAAGGGACAAAAAACCTATCAGATTTTTAAATAGGGAGACTGAATTTGTAAAATGATGAAAATATTATGATCAAAACTACAATTAAACATTATTTATAATAAAGTGAAAAACGACGAAGTATTTCTCTCACAAAAAAAACGACGAACCATGTAGATGAGCGATTAGTATTTGAGTAAATGCTAGTTTTATCCTTCATCTATTTTCTTTATTACCACCTTACCTATGTTTACCAAGTATGGTAAGTAGTTTCTTATTTCGTTAGAATGCATGGGGTATGGACCCTTACTTAGCTTAGTAAGTTTCAATTAAATTAAAAAGAAAAGTTTTTTTTTTAGAAACCAACCAAGTTGAGGTAGTCTTGTTCGCAAAAATAAAATTGAGTGGTCTCTCAATTTTGAAAACGAATTCAGAGATTCAAGATGATCATATATAATAAATAGAAAGATTTGAAGCTCTTTTATTCTTACTCTCTCACTGAAATAGCTAGCTTTGATTCAATGTGAATGCAAACCTGCACATGCAACGTACTACATCTGATAACATACCTTTTATTTTCTCACCTTTCCACGAAATCCACCATTGACCATTTCATCCATCATAACCCAATACCCACACCTAGATTTTACTACTACATGCCCTCAATATTCTCAACGGACAACTTAATTAACTTTTTTCTGCAATTAATTAAATCATTTGTGCGTGTGTATCAATATCCTCGAATTGAATCACAAATCCCTGAATCCCAAATTCAATCTCTAAATCCCTAAATCTCAAATTCCTAAATGTCAAATAATTATCTATTTTTTTCAAAATCAAATCTTGCATTAAACACCAAAATCGAATTACATGATGGTGAGTGTTGGTGCAAACTTGTCCCAACGAAGTGTTGTTCTTCGTCAAAAACTGGGTTATCTTCCACAATGAAGTTGTTATGTGGTTGCGGAAGACATGCAGTTAGGTTTCTGACTGTGCATACTTGCTATTAGTTAGTTAGATCCATGACAGTAAACACTTACTGTCACTAAGGTCTCTGACAATAAAAGAATACTTCCTATTTATTTTAGATACAATCGGTATTTGTAAATGATCACTTTAAATGCAAATGCAAGGCCTTTTCCATTCTGTCCCAACTAGCTGTACGGTTGAAGATTGGTTTGAAGAAAGGAAGATGTACGGTTGAAGAAGATAAGATCTTAATCGATTATATCCAAGAACATGGTGAAGGATCTTGGAGATCTTTGCCAAAGAATGCATGTAAATGATTAATGATTTTGATTTTGGAGGATAAGTATTTGTAAAGGGATTCAAGGTTTCCCTTTACAAATACAGATTATATCTAAAATAAACAGGAAGAATTTTTTTACTGTTAGGGACCTAATTGATAACAATTATACACAGTTAGGGATCTAACAACAAGTCTCCCGCAACCATAGAACAACTTCATTGAGGAAGATGATTTAATTCTTAAAGAAGAGCAACATTTCGTTGCAACGAGTTTGCACCAATACCCATCATCATGTAATTCGATTTTGGTGTTTAATGGGCCATTTGATTTTGAATAAAAGAGATAATTATATGACATTTAGGGTGTGTTTGTTTATATGGATAGAGAGTGAAGGGGAGAGAAAGACAAGGGAAAGAACCATTTCCCATGGTTTGGAACATGTGAAACTAACTAAGGAAAGAATGAGACACATGGGCCCCACACTAAAAACCTTTCAAGGGTAATATGGACAGAAAGGTTGGGGAAACAACCATTTTTGTTTTAAAAGTCCAAAACACCCCTACTTTTATTGTTTTTTATTTCTAAAGGGGTGTGTGTATATATAAGGGTATCTTTGTCAATTAGAAAAAATAGATATTTCTTTCCTCCAATTTTCTAATCCACTTTTTATTAAACCAAACAACCAAAACAATCCCTTCACTTTTCATTCCCTTTCTTTCCTCATACAATCTTTCCTTTCACTATCTTTCCTCTTACTTTCGCTTCTCATCCAAACATAACTTTAGGGATTTGAGATTTAGGAATTTGAGGATTGAATTCGAGCTTCAGTACACAGAACTAAAACAGAACAACCCAGATTTGCATGTCATTGTGGTTTTTATCATTGTTTTTCAATAAATCATTATATATATATATATATATATATATATATAAGACAATTAACTTAAAGTTATATCAAAAAATGATTATATATATCATTATACCAAAACAGTTGAATTTATATCATTACACATTTCACCTAATGATATACATTTCAACTAAACTAATGACATACATTTAATCTATGGCGCCGAAAGATCAATGAGACTATCACCCACTTCAACCTTCACACTAGGGCCAGGACCAATCCTCTCCTCGGGATCAAGATTTTCAATAATGTACAATTCTTCCTCATCTCCTATCATCTCTTCACCCGCCGCCCGACTTACCTCATTATAATTTGCCATCTGACTGACATATCTATCAGGCCAGTTTTGTGCATCCTCTCGAGTGTGTCGTCTCCATAGAGGGCAAGTGGGAGGAATCAGACAAACATCCTTCAAATCCACTGCCATAAAATGGTTGTCATTCACATATGCCAGACACATCACTCGATCGATACATGGCGGTGGACCACATAGAGGGAAATAGGTTTCCGATCTCCCTTTCCCAATGGACAACACAACAACCGTGTGGTTGAATTTCTGTCCGATGAGGAAACTCATATCCGGCATGGTCATCCATTTATCCGGTGGTGCATTCCCAATACTGCTAAAGGATAGCGCATCTGAGACCTCTTTATATTGCCTATCATTATTAATCATCCTCCGATAGCGAGCATTTTATACACCGATAAGCTCTTTGTAAAGGTGGTAACAGATCATTTGGTGATCATCAACCGTAAAGTTACGTAGGACCGCAACTGCTTGGAACCTATAATGGCCATCACCAAGTACATCCTCAACCTTTTCAATAAAATCATGCATCCAAAGTGGGATTTGGTCTTTGTATGGTATGTGGACTTTAACCGGTATTGACTTCGAATTTTTTGGAATTGGCTTAGGAGGAGTATGAGACATGTTGCTTTTTCGTGCACTCTTTCTACTTGTCCCTGTTGATTTTGTCTGTGAACCTTGTGTCTGTTGTTCCTGGGAGTCAACAATATCCCATAGCGAAGGGGACCGCCTTGTTGATCGAATGCTTTGTTTATCTTTCTTTGGGGCTCCTTTGTTGTTGACCTTATTTGGCGGTGAACACATAGAGGTGGTCTCCGGTAAAACAAACTATCAAAATTGTTCTTTCATATGCACCTTCATGTTGTAATCGGCGTCCTTGAACCGGGCCTACAATGTGTAAAAAAACATTCATTTTGGTTGTTGCTGGAAACTAGGCAAAAACATGCACTCTGTTCTGAGCACTAATACGGTTCAGATTTTATAATCCAGAACGCATATGAACATTACAGATTATAAAATCTGAAACTTCCCGGTACACCCTTTGCATGAGTCTTAAATGCGCTTGCATGGGGCGTAAAAGTTATCATTTCAGATTATATAATCCGGAATACAACTATATAGTCCGGATTATATAATCCGAATTGCACCATAACAAAAAACATAAACACAAATCCTGGGCAGAACTGGGCAAAACCTAAAGTAACACGATTTTTCAAAAAAAAAACCTAAAGAATATCCAATTCTGGCAATAGAGAGATGTCTGCTTTATGAAGCTTCGGGTCAACCTCGTACTCGAACCTCAACCTCTTCCAGTGAGTGTGGATTTCGTCCAAACGGAGGGCGGTGCCGTTCTTGATCTTCAAATCAATCGTACACGCACAATTGAGCATCCCCCCACGTAGCATTACACAACTGAGCATCAAGCGTAACTAATTTCGTTTCTTGAATACAAAGAATAAAAGGTCGTTTCTCCCTCACCAACTGAGTCACTTAACTAATTTCTACTTAATTACGGTAATACTGAATTAACACCAATTTTCTTCAACCTAACACTTCAAAAGAAATTATTACATAGGTCCCATAAATAATTTTATATCATTAAATTTCAACAAAATTTATTTATTTTATTAAGATTTATTAAATGAGATCCACAAAAAATGAAGAGAGAGAGGGTGCTTCCACAACCACTATTCTCCATAGGAGCAAGGATCCTCTCCATTTACGAAAATAAATGGATGATGCCATTTAGAAAGAGATACACACAAAAAATAGGATGTGCGTCCTACAATTAAGTGGGTTCCACCATCATTAATTATTTATTTTATTTTTTTTTCCAAAACTTCGCATGTCTATATCTCTCCAAATGGTAGAAATGGAGAAGGACATAGATAGAGAGGATCTTGACTCTCTATAGGCAGTTAGGCACCCATATATTATACTCCACATTGAAGATGTCTATTTAATGTGGTGCTAAATAGGTGAAACACCCACCATTATATATGATCTTACTTATGCAGATATATGGGTTCCCCTTTCCACCTTTCATTGTTTTCATTATTATTTTTTTCAAATAAATATAAAGGACAACTAAGATGAAAATGTTCACATAAAAACGTTAAATATATATACCTTATTTCCCCTTAAAAAATACTATTTTATAAACACTACAGATGAAAGTAAGTAATTTATAAGTACTAAAAACACTTTTTTATGAGAAAAATAATAATTAGTGGGGGACGGTGTCCTACTTTAAGGTAAGGAAGACTTTATGACTCAAAGAACACTTACAAATATATTTACATTCATTTTATCGATATTAAAAACATATTTAATCCAAAATATTTTAATTTAATATAAATTAAAATATATTACTAGGGTTTTCTTTCTCCGAGAATCAGAGGGATAACACCGAAAGAAGAAGTTGAATATACATTTTCTCATCATTTTTCAAGACATTTTATCAGGACTAAAAATATAGTTAATAAAAAAATGTTATAGAGACTAAAAATAATTTAACTCTGAATAAATAAAAGGCTTAATAGCAGTTTTAGCCTCCTAACTTTCCCAAAGTTGCGATTTTGGCCCCCTAAGAAAATAAACTACAAAACCGCCCCCTAAGTTTTGGCCCCCAAGGGCAATTTTGATTCGGTTTACGCTGACGTGGCACCCTAAGTGAGGTGCCACGTGTTATTTTTTTTAATTTTTTTGCCTTGGGGGCCAAAATTGCTACAGTTGCAAAACTTAGGGGGCAGTTTTGTAGTTTTTTTTTCTTAGGGGGCCAAAATTGCAACTTCGTGAAAGTTAGGGGGCAAAAAATGCTATTAAGCATAAATAAAAATATCATACAAGAAAAATAATATATAATATTATTTGTTCACAAAAATAAAAAGAATCCCTAAAAAAATAATGACATCTTCTAAAAAAAAAAACAGTGGCCCATGTCAAACATAGGTGGAAATGAACGGCGGCTACTGTTCATTCGTCGGATCCAACAAAAAAATGTTTCGCACACTTTAGCATTTTTCTTATTCCTCCGTTTCTAAACATAAGTAAAATTGACTTTTTAAATTTATTCAATTAATGATGTATATGGTTCATATTATGAATCACATGTAGCATTAATTGAATCAATTTAAAAAATCAATTTTAGTTGTGTTTAAAAACGGATGAAGTATTGTAAAAAAAAAAAATAGTGTAACCAAAAAAATGGATGAAGTATTACCGTGTCACGCCACGCAATATATCCTAAACGTCGAAACTTGTCACGCCATATACCCACCAATAATCCGAATTTCTTGATGGGTCCCATTTGATTTACGCGTTATATTTTACAAACAGGTTACAATATTAACAAAACCCCTTTTTGTCGTTTAATGAATATATGACGGTATGACGATATCGACGATATGATATAAAGCAAAGTCTCATACATTAGTTTTGAAAAGTGTGGGGTACTGGTTGAAAAATAAAGCTAAGTCTCATACATTTGTTTGGAAAAGTGTGGCTATTGGTTGAAAAATAAAGCTAAGAATAGAATTGAGTGTAAGGTTAGGATCGCTCTCTTTTAAACACTCTCTTTAATATTTACTCTCTAATTGATTTAATTTATTGTGGGTCTATACTTTAAAAATTGAACCCTCAAGGACATACATTTATTTCACTAAACAAAAGAGTAAGTGTTAAAGAGAACTCAAAAGTGAGTATTGCTGGAGTTCTTCTAGATTTGATCTCAAACTCCTCCCGCATATGTGCCTGCCTACAAAAGCGAGTGCATGGTTCTTATTTGACTCCAACATTCTCTCACCATAATTTCCTTCACACTCACATCACATGCACACAACATTCTCTCTTTGGTTTTGGTTTTAATCTTCATTGTTACTTAGATGGAAATGAAAAGGTAACATGAAAAAACTATGTTGTGCTTATTTACTTAACTATAATATTCTTATTTACTTCCGATGTCTGATGCTTACTTACTATGTTGTGCTTATAATTTGGTTTGTGTAGGATGATGATGTTGTTGCTGCTGCTGCTGCTGCTTCTACTTGTTGATGTTGCTTCCTCGTGCAACCAAACCGGTTGCAGTAGCGATGTGGATTCACCTCACGTTGATTGTGGAGGAGGATGTGATGGTTCACCACCACCAATCATAAAACCACCAAAATGCGAGGATGACAAGAACCTTGGACTTACTGGTCAAGGTTCAGTGCTCTATCTAATAGAGAAGATTAAATATGGTTTTTATGTGGTTTTTGTCATCATTATTATCCACATCATTGTCGAGATAATTCAAGCATTTTATAATGTTCATAGAATGTATCAATTTTACTTTGGAGAGGGCCGTGAGCAGCGCTTGAGGATGAAGGAGAAAAGGGACGAAAGAAAAATTAGAGAGGCGAAAGAGGCAATTGAAGAAGTGAAAATCGCAGATGAGGAAATGATGAAGAAAATGGAAGAAGGAACAGCAACGAGTGATCCATCTTCTTCTTCTCTTGGGCTAATGATGATGAATGATTGTGATGCTTGAATGAATGAAACAGAGTGAGAGTCTGTTTCCTTTATTTTTCCTGAGTCTGAATCCATTTTTCTATGTTATTTTATCATGTTGACCACTTTCACTTTTTTCATGTCACAAATATTTTACTTTTTGCATGAATATGAAATAATTAATGTTTCATGATGTCAATGAATGAAGGAATATTGTATTGAATGTTTCATGAGATAAGATTTTAGCTGCATTCATGCTGTTGGAATTTCTGTATTTACCACATGGATATGTTTATAGAATAGATTATGACATGCTCATAAAATGTTTTCCAAATACCTTTTGTAATCTGATTTCTCTTCTAGTTATATTCCTGACGATGTCAAGGATAGATTAAACCTATAATTTAACATCTTAGCTATCATTCTCTCTCCATATTAATATTTAAGATATATGAAACAATAAGCAGATCTAAAATATATGAATCACGAAAGAACATCTTGGTAGTCCCTGTCAAGGATTAAATAAATATTTTCTCGTTTAGAGATTTTTGAGTATAACTCATAGCTACTAAGGTAACATATGTATATGTAGTTTGGGACCATGTCAAAATTAGATCATGAGTTTGAATCCACCTCTGAAAATGCAGCAATATTAAATTTATTGATGAGAATTTTGCCACTTATTGGGTTCAAATCGGCTCGAGACACTAGTCTAAATATGTAGTTGCATGATGCATTTCTTTTGAACTAGCTAGATCCAATTGCATTAATCTTCTTCACACGCTCTTTGATGTTGGATTTTTTCTAGTTGTGATTTTTAGGCACTGTGAGGAAGGGAAAAAAATGAGAGCAATGTAGTGTTGATCGGTCACTTGAAAGAGATTATAGTGTATATAGTGAAGACACATGAAGGAGTTGGAACAGTTATACTTTTGAAGGACCACCTTAGGCTTAAGCATATTGATCAAAATGTGTATGTGGATTAATGTTATCTACCGCTGATGAAGTTTACAATATGCAATGCACACTTTCAATTTTATTTTATTTTTTGACAAAACTTTCAAAAAAATTTTTTTGTTAATCCACCTTCAAATGATTTAATTAATATCTTGAGTACATGAAAATAAAAAGGGAATGTTATATATGTACGCATATTGCTCCAAAAAAAAAAACTGTCACAAGTAGAACGGTGAAATAGATGTGGAGTGGTTTAAAAAATAGCATGATTAGTGGCGACAATAATTAATGTTGGGATATATCTTTGAAAAATGCTAGATATTGCGAAAATTATTTCGCGAAAGTATATAACAAGGAAAATTCTATGGTGAAGTCATGGAAATGATTTTTTTTAGTAAAGTTAACACTATAACATCAAAAATGTAATGAGTAACACCCCACTGTTTGTACAATGACATCAAAAATTCAGTCCTCGTAGTATCATCAATTCATCAGATTAATAAGACTACACTTAATCTAATTTTATCCTACCTTGTTATAAGCGTAACACCCCACAAAGTGTAACACTTAAGACTATCACATAATATCATCAACTCTGTTTGCATGTTAAAGATTCCAACGATAAAATAGTACTTGTAAGTCCAAGATGTTGCAAGCATTACTAGATGAATTACTATTGATCATTAATCAGTAATCAACAATTTAAAAATGAATCAAACATTAAGATCAAAATTAACTTTTTCAAAAAAGTCAGTTTCTTGACTGCACCGTAGAAACTCACATATAACAATTGTGCGCGCTTTACAAATTGACTGTATAGTTTAGCATTGTGTCTTCCCTAAAAAAAAGTTTAGCGTTGTGTCTCTCTTTGTTTTTTCATGCACCAACAAAAGACACTTGAATAAGAATAAACCTCGCAATAATTATTAATCCTAATCCAAATCCAAATTATGTAAGAGCTTTTATCTCTATGACTTTACCTTAGCTACATACAGGAAAACGGTGAGAATGTTCTAAAGTAAAAAGTGAGTAGGTGAAGAGGTTGTCAACACGTTGTAAAATTGGCTTATTGTATGTGTAGCTTATATGTGTGCACGTGTGGTTTAGCATGTGCCGAATGAAGTGTAGATAAATCAGATGCTGGCTTTGACCAGCTTAATTGTAATTATAGAGGTATTCTTCTATCGTCACAAGACCAAATCAATAATGTTTGAACACACATAAAAAGATTCTCTTCAAAATATTCAATCGTTTTTTTTTATCAATTTCCTCCTTAGAATTTCTCGTAATTATAGATGAAAAAGTTTGATGCTTAAAAATCCTTGCGGTATGACAAATCAAACCATTGCGCGAGGTTCGCGAGAACGGTCTCTCGCAATATATAGCAACTCTCTATATCTTTTTTTCAGCGATAATAATATATGGTTAAGAAAAATGATAACCTGTTAGTTGTTACAAATAAAAAAATAAATAAACATCGCAACATCAAAGCTGGATCGAGCTGTACGTTCATATTCCCATGCATAATATTAGAGAACTAGTAGAAGAAGATATAGTAGAATCAACCGTAAATTTAAACCATAGAGTGTCTCATATTTTAATAAAAGTAAACAAATTTAAGCTTTTCAGTCTTTTTTGAACAAATCAAAATGAAATATGATTAAAACCTCGGTGATTCGGCCTGTACAAGATGTGCTAAAGGAGAACCACCGAAAAATATTTACACAGTCAAGCTGCCTCTAAAGGAACAACAACAACAAAAACTGAAAATAAATTACACCTGTATACCCATACACAGAAGCGGATGTTTCTACTAATCAGTATAACTATAACAAAAGGAGGCATGCTTAGATTTCAACCACAAGAACGAATTTAGCTTGATTTTTTCAATAAGAGCACTGGAAGTAGCGGCTGTATTTTTGAATATACAATAATTCTTTTCCTTCGAAATTACCCAAGCTGTAGCAAATCAAACTGTTCTAAAAAATAAATGAGAGGATCTCAGCATGCCCGCCATTGTGGAAAACTATGTAAAATGATGTCGAAGATGAACAGGAGTAACCAAAGAAATACCTAACCAGTTCCAGACTTTAGACCAAAGCTCTCTGGATGTGTCACATTGAAGAAATAAGTGTGTTGCCGTTTCCGTACTCTCGCACCCTACTGCTGCGCACGTGATGTCCGTAGAGTGAAGAATTCCCCGTCTCAGTAAATTGTCTTTCGTTGGAAGTCTGTTTTGGAAAAGACGCCAAGCTAATATAGACACTTTGAGAGGAATATGCCTATGCCAGACATCATCCACATGAGTTCTATCCACATGCCCACCTGAATGAGTGATAAACCTGTATGTATCCCGCACTTAGTAGCCATGAATTGGAACAAAAATAAAAATAATGATGTGATATTTTGGTGATGATTTGAGCCAAAAGATGGGAATCTAGATATACCAGGAAATAGATAGAGAGTGTCAATCCAAAATTTAAGAGACAAAGATGTGAACAAACGTTGAAGGGAAGAAGTGGAATTGGATAAACTGGTTTATGGTTGTGACAGATATCAGTTAAGGAAAATATGTAATATGGATTTGCTTTTTTAATTATAGACTTTTTTTTTTACACATTTAATTATAGACTTAATAACAATTTTGGTCCTCTTACTTATATTATTTTAAGGATTTTATTCACCTATTTTAAAATTTGATAGTTTTAATTCTTCAATCAAATGTTTGGTCTAAAATATGATAATATGATATGTTTTAAATGAAATTTTTAAACAACTTTTTTTTATAACGTCATCAATTTTTTTCTTCCTATCATCGTACCATAAACCACGTCATTAATTTTTTAGTTAAAAAATATAATGAAGAGACAAAAAACCTATCAGATTTTTATAAATAGGGAGACTAAATTTGTAAAATGATGAAAATATTATGATCAAAACTACAATTAAACATTATTTATAATAAAGTGAAAAACGACGAAGTATTTCTCTAAAAA
>Ga0315914_1002355_pt1 | contig 28973 bp, 14 predicted proteins | sample MpolenodulesMG_FD_203920 | JGI IMG/M metagenome (GOLD analysis project Ga0315914, IMG submission 203920) | Medicago polymorpha root nodule microbial communities from Los Angeles, California, United States - elongated nodules | ecosystem: Host-associated > Plants > Roots > Nodule | place: USA...
TTTTGATAAAATGGGTGTTATATGTTTGTTATCACACCTGATTTTGTATTCAAACAGGTGTTATATGTGCGGTTTTACACCTATTTTAGTGTAAAAGTTACAAATACATATATCACACCAATTTATTAGAAAAAACAGGTACAATATGTTGTTTTTATACCCAATAAAAAACAGGTGTCGTATCTCAAACTTACAACACCCGATGATATAACCCCGACAAAAAATAGGTCTTAAATCTCAAAAAAACAGGTTTTGTGTCCCTGATTTGCACTAGTGTGGGTAAATTAGTTTCTTCAAAAAATTATCTTCATAAACTTTGAATTTCTATTTGATCTAATCGAATCCCAAAAAGCTATTGTATAAAAAAAAAAAAAAAATCCCAAAAGTTATATATACGCATACAAATTCTAGCTAGTTTCTTTCAAAAAAATAAATAAATACATATGCTCGCTAAAAAATCAGAACATAAGAACTTCTAAACATGAAACAAAATAAAAAATATTATGCGAAAGAGAGTTGTTGAGTGAGAAGAAGAAACTCAAATACATACTAAAGAAAGAAAATTAAAAGAAGGAAAATATTCTTTCAAAAAAAAGAAGGAAAATATGTTTTTTTTTATTTGAGTAGGGTGTAAGTATTAGGCAATGATTTTTTTTTTTGAGGTACATATATTTTGAAGACCAATTTGGTTAAGCTGTTTGTACTCTCCTAACATCGGCCTGATACAGTTACTCCTTGAAAAGAAAGTAGTTCACATGAAATCAACATTAATTGTACGTGGTTTGAAATATTTGCTTTGTGAGAAATTCTTTATGCGAGAATTTGATCTCTTACTTTGTAAATGCTAAACACGTGTGAGTGCACGTGGGAAATCCAGTGACAGAACCATGCAGAGATAGAGAGAAGCAGTACTAGCTAGTACATACGTCAAAGATGCATGTTTGAATCGAGAATTTGGTGGATCAATTTTCAAACTCTTCATGTTCACGGGGACCTCTCATTATTGATAGAATGAGACTTATTTAAGACTGTTAAAATTGGTCAAATAATGCAATCAAGAAGGATAATGACGATTAATCATGTTTTTTACAATTAGAAAATTTAGGTTAAGATAGAGACACTCTCATCTCATGCAAAGTTATGGAGTACCACCGACTCATATTTTTTTTGGGTATTACAAAAATGGACAAAGCTAAAGAAAAGAAGAAAAATCTACGAAGTTAAATGAACATTTTAAGGCATGAAATGTCAAACATATTTTTAAAGAGTCTTTGGAGATCTCTAAAGGAGCCTATGTCAATTATTAAATCAAATTTTTTTATGACAAGTAAATTTGCGGGCACAACTATCGAGACAATTGTCATTGCTATCTCGAAAAAGATCTTAAATTTATAAATTACAATAATTACACAGTCGTTACTAGACTGTCTATCATCTAAATAATACTACAAGTATAAAATCAAATTTCTAAATTAAATAATGTCATAAATTAATGTATATTATAATATTGGGTTAAAACTAACTTTGATCAGAGTAAAATTTAAGAGAGTTGAGTACAAATAAGATGTCTTAATGTTTCAATGAGATTCTCACATTTACTATACAAAATTCAAACTCACATCATTCATTTTAATGATAACAACAGTGAACATATAGAAGAAAAGAAGGAAAGGAAAAAAGCCCAAGGAAAGAATCCTATTTGTCTAGGGTTCCAATGACGAAAATGACAACTTATATGCATTATTCAAAAATGTGCACCGAAACAAACAACTAGGTCAATCATTTTGAGACGGAGGAGTAATATATATGACACACACACACACAATGAAGCGTGTTGAACACAAAATACAAATCTCTCTCTCTGTCGAAATTCAAAAATTAGTTTGTCATGTTGTAGAACTTTAGTCTCTTTTGTTAGTCCCAAACCTCCATTGGTAGAATATTATGATTAACATAATTCCAATTGAACTCTTATATACATACCACTTTAGGTGGCATACACCTTTCAACACCCATACACAATTGCGATAAGTGGCAAAAACATTGAAAGAAGAGATGAGAGAATGTGATGATGTGATATGAAATTACTAAACTATCCCTGACACATGAGGGTGTACATGAAAGGTGTATGAATGAGGGTGTACATGAAAGGTGTATGAAAAAGGATGTCTATCTATCTTTTTCCTTCCAATTAAAACAAACACTAAGAATATTGGTTTATGTTTATCTTTCTAAATGGATCCACTCATTTTTATAAAAAAACTCTTTTAGTAACGTATACCTTTTGATTCTTCTTCAATATACAATATTTTTATGATTTTTGATTGACCCCAAAGACTTAGTCACGGAGGCCATTTCTAATAATATCATATGGGTCATTTGACATGTTAGAAATACTATCAGGTTTAAGAACAAAAGAATCACAACAACTCAAGTTATTAACCTTATCATTTCTACCACTTTTTATCAGGTGGTATGTCTAAAGTCTTTCTACAACAGCTATTTTGATCAGAAAGTTTTGGAGTATTTTCATATCCCTCCTCATCAAGGACGGATCCATGATTAACTTTTTTTGGTGTGGCTAATATATTAGTGGCAAAAAATTTGTTCAATAAAGTTAAATATTATAGGTACTATTTCACTCAAAATTATAGTTTTACTTGGATTCGTTTTATCGTTCAAAGTCCATTTGTAACCCTAACAATTACTAATTGGAACTAAATAAGCTGCCAGATTCCTCTAATATTTCATTCTTACATGCATCCTCCTCCACCAAATTGGATTAAGTGTAACACAAATGGTGCTTCAAGGGCTTCTTCTAGTCTTGCTACATGTACTAGTATTTTTCGAGATTCACATGGTGCTTTTATGGGCTGTTTCACTTGTAATTTAATTTAGGCTCTAATTCTTCCCTACAACGAAGCTAATGAATTCTATTAGCTATCGAGTTGTCTATTCAAAAGCTCTAGAATCATTTTTGGTTGGAATCAGACTCTAAAACTTTTGCTAATATACTCATTTAATTGGTGCCTTGAAGCTTAAGAAACATAAGGCTTAATTGTCTTCGTTTGATCAACAGCATGCAATGAGTTAACCCAACGGCGAAGCTAGTATTATTTTTATGAGGTGGCAATTTTTTTTTAAGTGAATAGTAAAGCTAGCACTATATAGTAAGGCTGATTTCTTTCTTAACCAGCAAAACATTTATTGTTTTAGGGTTCTTTAAGATATTTTACTATTTTTTTTTTGCTCTTTGTTATGTTGCATTCTTATTTGGTTCATCAAAGTTTTATCTCATTGAATATTTTTGATAATGTTTTTAACGAGACTGTTGTATATTGACACATCATTGTTCTCTTGAATTTTGGTCTAATCCCTCCATAAACTTATTAGAGTGCCGCAAATGATAAATGATTGTTTAAAAATAGGGTCTTGCTAATCAGTGTCCTTAGGACAATGGTTAAGGAATCTACAAGTAGAAATTTTATCTTAGAAATGTAAGATATTATTTTTGATCAAGTAATAATTACACGATTTTTTCATAAATAATTACTTGTTTTAGATACTTAACCAATATCTTTGAAACACTGGTTAACATTCTCCTTAAAATTATCAACATAGTTAGATGTCAAATTCATCATCCAATCCAATGCCTCTTCACTCTAATTTCTTTGCACAAACAAACTTATACCTTTTCATTTGGCCTTTTTTTACTTGGATTTTAAATTTCATAGGGCCCCTAGCAATTATTTTAAACAAATCCAATATTGTAAAGTGGAATACGCCATGCCAATCCCATCTTGTATTAGTGGACAATTTTGGAGCTTTGTGAACCTCATTTTCCAAAACCAGCACCGTAGTTACTGGTGGACCTGTTAGAAGTAAGGTCCCAAATATAAAACCAACCTATTTTTCAACACAAGAATGTGAAATTTGTCATCTCACCAATCATCTCATACTTTAGTGTCACCGCCAAACACTCGTGTGTTAGTTATAGTGCAATATAAGACAAAAAGAACACATTCAAACTAGTAATAGTGCAAGAATAACACTGATCTTTATTCAGTTCTTTATACATATATAATTGGTCTATTTTTATGATGAAAATTTGGTCTAATTTTATATGTATAAGTAACTCATTATGAGATATGGGTGCATCATGCGCACGTACGCAGATTTAATATATACCTATACTATGGTATGAAATTAAGATCATAGGAACCACGTGACAAGAAATTTGGTACCCATGTATTGCTTTTTATTTTCTACATTTTATAATCTTCATGTTAATATGCTTTTGACTTATTATTACAATTTTTACTCAAGTATCCCTTTCACCTTTATTGGTGCAGTATTAGATTGGGTATTATATTAATGCTTAGCCGAATATGACTACATTTTTCTATGAACCTGATATATTCGTTGACTACATATGACTACCAAGAATTTTAATAATATTGCATTCTTAGATGTTTGAATTGAAAACTTTTAGCTAAACTCAAAAGATTATTTTTTCTCTTGGAACAAAAAAAACTCAAAATTCGTGTTTTGTTAGTGACATACTCTTGATTACCTACGCCAATGTACCATGGATTATAACTAGTAATTAACTGTATGGATTCTTACAATATATTTTTATACTTTTTTATGTAAGATTATATTTATATAGTTTTGTTATTAAATTAAGTTGTTAATTTTAATTTGTTAATTTTAAAATTAAAAGTCAAATTTTTCTATAAAAGAAAATTAAAACATAATGAAATTTTACCAATCATTTTGAAACTTCAACTTAATATTTCAATTTTTACTCTTATTAATACAATTGTTCAATTCAATTCAATTAATTTTTTTAAAGAAAAATTAAATTAATTTTTATAATCAGTAGTCTTTCATATTTCAATTTGTTGTCTTTGACTGTACCATATTATACAGTACCTACATAGTTAGTTATTCTAATTAAGAAGTATTCAAGAAGACCAAAAGCAATTTGACAAAGACTCACTCTCTTTCTTTTCCCACTTTTAGATTCCTTTATCCCTTTGTTGTAAACATTCATATATAAATACACAGAGAAGAAAAAAATCACAAATCCCTTCTCTAGCCACTCATAGAAAATACCATATAGTTCAATAATTTCATAGCATCAAATCTTATTAGTCTCTTCAAGACAACCTTACTATTATGGAAAAGCATATTGAAGTAGAAAATCAACAACAAAAACCATCACAACCATGTTCACACCAAAATTCACAATCCTCTTCCCCTTCTCATGAATTTTCCTTCACAATTTCACACAACTCCTTCAACACAACATTTCCTAATAATAACAATAAGTCCAAATTATCTTCACATAATTCCTTTACAGCACTTGATTTATCTCCAGCTGATGATATTTTCTTCCATGGTCATTTACTTCCTCTCCAAATCCTCTCACACTTTCCTTCATCGATATCGCCTCGCTCTTCGACAAATTCCATGGATAGTTTTACTCTCCCTATAAGAGAATTGTTCTCAGAAGATGATGAAAATCTCCCCACAAAAGACAGTAGCAGCAGCAACAATAGTAGCAAAAGGGAAAACAGCAGCAATAATATAGAATCATCAAAAAAGGTAGAGGGTAAGTCCAAGTTTTCTTTTTTATCATTTAGTTCAAATAAAGCACCAAAAGGGTGTCTTAAAGAGAAAGAAGATAAAGTGAAGAATAAGAAGAAGCTGAGATTTGATTTTGATGTGTTACATGCAGTGAAAAAGTACTTAAGAAAGGTGAAGCCACTTTTCAAAAGAGAGAAAATTAGAGAACATAAAAAATCTTATTCTTATTCAGGAAATGTAACACCTAGAACTAGAAATAAACAAGAATTGATGAAAGGTTGGAGTATGAAATTAGGACAATATTATTCAGCACCAGCATCAATGAGAACTTCTCCATCAAACAGTGGTGTTCTTTTTGCTACTACACCTCTTCCTCCACCTAGTGATAGTAGTATGGAAGAGTTACAAGCTGCTATTCAATCTGCAATTGCTCATTGCAAAAATTCATATTCAAAAGAAGAGAAACTCAATTGCTGATTTCATGAATCCTCCTAGAGATTATTATTATTATTATTATTTTTGTCCCTAGAATTATAATTTCCTTAATTATGTGATATTTAAATTATTGTGTACATAAAAATGTGTTATCATATATGATTTTGTGGACCAACTTGTATTTATTTAATTATTTTAATATATAGTATTTATGAATTCCTGGACTCTTCAGCTAGCTATGCATGTTTTGTTTCTATTTAGACCAATGTGATAGAAGAATTGATATCAATCCAGAATGCATGGTCAAATAAGAGAGATATATCCGCAAGAAACAACTTTTTTTTTTCTTCTTTTAAATTTAAAATAATCATAGTGATTTTATATGTGGTAGTTTTGACATGATTAATGACATAGAAGTCAGAGATGTGTCAGAACTTTTCATCTTTAATGTATCTCTGACATTGTCTTTGGACATCCATCTATAACAAACTGAGCATTTGTGCGGCTATGTTATTCATTTTCTTTCATTTTCCTTTGTGGTGAGATTTTGTTTATCTTCAAAACCATATCCAATGATAGTCCCACTAAAACACATTTGGACCAGGTATACTAGATTGAGTAGATTCCTTTGCCATATGATGTGTTCTTTTCTGTCACAATCATGTCTAGAAAAAATTGATATAGGTAAATACGATTTGCATGACTTTGAAGTTTTGGATGAAGATCAAACAACTCTTGATAACATTAAATCAGATTAAACTAAAAACTCTGAATATTAGCTCCCAAACTTTCCTCTAATTATTAAATGCAGCGACTACATTATTTTGTCACTATAAAATTTAGATGTATAAAGTTATGACTGTTGGTGACAATTATATGCATAAAAGGTGTGAACAAGCTTCTGACAGATTTAACAGTTATGAAAGCTCAATCTATACCAACCAAATCATTTGTTTAGGAAAGTCTACAAAGTAGTCAAATAGGAGTATCATTTTTTTTAAATAGAAATAAATGTTGTTTTTGGAATAAAATTTTGTTTGAAAATGTTTATTTTATAAAGAAATTACTGGTTGAGTCGCATCCTAAGTCGTTCTCTTTAAGAATTGTGTTGTCACTATCTAAAACTGTGTAAACAGATTACCAACCACGACGTCTCTGGATAAAACAATTTAGTCCAAAAATTGCATCAAACTCCCACTGCACTACCGTTTTAGAATTACACTATCAAATATGACATAATTGTTGTGTGCAAGTGTGAGTTATATGTTTCACATAAGTTAGAAAAGTGGTGGTTAAACACTTTATAAATAAGGGGATCCATAAATCCATTGTCTTAAGATTTTGAGTGAGAGTGTGGTGTGTTTCTCTCATTTGTGTGGTTGCTCTGGCCGAGATGTGGGCGGTCTCCCAGTGGTTGCTCTAGCCTAGATGTGGACGGTCCACCGAGCTCCCCTCGTGACCCAACACCCACTCCAGTATTGTACTATGACCACCCAAACTTCTAAAGGGACATATATTTTTTCTTCGAAGGAATAGATTCCGATGAAACAAAAAAGAAAGTGGATGACTCAAACCGCATGAACTTTGGGAAACGACGACCTGATTGAGATGGGCGGACCCTGAAAAATCGAAGGAACAAATTTCAAAGGGACATATTTTTTTCGAAGGAATAAATTCTGATGTAACAAAAAAGAAAGGTGGAAAGTGACTCCGAAATGTGTTGAGGGGAGAAGAGAAAATGTGGAAATGAGTCAAACTTTGCTAGGTGTTGTGAAATGACTTGAGCACTCTATTTATAGAGTTGAAAATCGGTACAAAAAGTGGATGACTCAGATCGCATGAACTTTGGGAAATGACGACCTAATTGAGAAGGACAAACCTTGAAAACTTCCATTTTTGTGTGATTTTCTATATATTCAAGAAATCAATGACCAATTAAGTATAAGTCTTCCTATAGGAAAAATTTGATTATGTCAATTCATAATTGATTAATTAAACAATTAATCTAACATTTTTTTTTTTATCTTTACCCTCCAATTTTTCAAAAAATATAGTAACATCGGTCATCCCAAACGAAGCTCGTTAACCATTTGAACATAATCATTTAGACTTTGTTCATGTTAGTTTTTTTTCAACAAGTTGTTCATGTTAGTTTTTGGTTTTATGTTTCAAAGTTTTAAATAAAAAACAAAACAAGGGTTTAGTTTTGAGTTTCAAATTCATATCTAAATTGAGTTTTTTTTTAGTTAAATCGTTATTTTACTTCATTTCACTATTAATTGACCTATTATAAAAAAAAATATTAAAACATATAACTAGTTCCTTAAATAAAATATTTATATAACTAGTCAATATTTTAGTTTTTCATTTCAACTAAATGTTAATTATTTGAGAAAGTTACTTTTCAGCCTTCTAAAATTTCTCCAATCCACCCCGAAATTACCACTTACCTTTAACAGCAATTAACTGTCCTTCAAGATACTTTTTTAAATTGGTTAAACCGATTTAAAAAGTGATTCATCCGATCTACAAAGTATCGAACGGCACTTAACTACTGTTGAAAAGACAGACAACAATTAAGTATTTAAGTGCTGTTCCAACTACGATAATTGCAAAAATAAAAAAATTTAAAAATGAAACGAGCAATTTTCATTTTTTTTTAAAGTAAGGCGATTTCATTTTTGGGTTAATAGGAAACCCAGTGGCCCAACACACGTTTGCCTAAATTCTCTGAGCTCCACAAGCAGATAATTTGATTTCACACCCTCATTTGTACCTATACCCTACCTCCTAAATTACTTGAAGTATTGAACTATCCAAAATACCCATTATATTAACAAATTAAAACTTTTTTTTCTTCTCAAAATCACATATGTATATAATTCCAATTTCGGATGTTTTTTGTTTTCAAAACTTCCGGTTTGAATATTCAAATCCGATCTTTTAAGTTTTATGGTAAACTTAGATTTTTCCTTGTCCTACGGACCACGTAGGGAGTATGTAATTTTTTATAAGAAAACCATTTTTAATTTGTTAAAATTAATGGTATTTTTGGAATATCAAATATTTGGGAGGTATATGTAGAAATTCAAATTTTGCCACAAGTGATGACTTAATTAAAAGTTTTTTAATACTATTGTTTAAGTTTTTTAATACTCACGTTCAGGTTTTTTTAACAGAGGCATGGGTATATTTGTTTTTCCAACATTGCTCATGTAAGTTTCATCCTGTTCAGTATGACTTATAAGCAATGTCAAGTGGGCAGCAGGCAGAGACGAGCAAACATAGCGAGCTAGAAATGAAAGAGTGTGGACGGTTATGAGAGTGTGAATACGTTAGTGGCGACAAGTTGGAAAACATAGTAGAGTTGAGTCATCGAAAGTGGATGCTCTAATCACATATGTCTAAAAGTAAATACTTTGAGATTTTGGAACTAAAGGAAGATGGAGTTGTTCACCTTAGAAACGATAAAATAAAGCGTGCAAGATTCAAGGTATATGTTCAATTCGTCTTGGGATGTTTTGACAATCGTGAGTTCCTTATAAGATTTAGGTATGTTCCCGAACTTAAGCGAAAATTTGTTATCTATTGAAGAATAACATGAAAGATATAGAAACACAAATGATCAAAGATAAAGAGGAGGGACACACTACACACCAGTGACTTGCATTAGAAGCTAACTAAACCCTTAGTTGGTTTTATGGTTATAACAACCTGAGTAGTTAGTTACAGTTTGAGTTACAATCACATATGTAATGCTCATGATAGCTTAGTGTACTCCACCTTTAGATACTCTATAAATAGTTGTAATCTTATTATCTCTATTCATTCAATAAACAATACTATTTTTCTCTCAATCTTTTCTCTTCTGTTACTTTCTCTCTCTTTTCTGTTACATTTTCAGTTTCTCAATATTATCCATACACAAGTTTTATGGATTAGGCTTTTGTACTAGAATTGAGAGATGATGGAAATTTTGCATGATGCGAATACTATAGATAAAGGTACCAACATGTATGAGTTGTACATAGTATATGGTTCTCCTATTATTGGTCATGCATATTTAGCTAGTTAAGATTCACATGGTAAAACTAAACTATGGGATCTGGGGGTTAGAACATGTCAATGAAAGTGGTTTATTTGAAACAGGAACCAAAATAAAAGTGTTAAAAGACTGAAAATGGTCTGTGAGTTTGTTTTAGAGCATTTTAACGAGTTTTGCGCAAGGCATAAATGATATACACTTTTGGGAGTTGTGTTGCCTAAGATTTTTTGGGGGTGAATGAAACTATGAGTATTGTGTCATACTTGATCAACAAATGTTTGTTAACATGGATAAACTTCAAGAAACCCATGGAGGTTTGGAGTGCAAAACCGACGTACTACTCTAATTTCAAGGTTTTCAAAGTTAGCATTTGCACATACCAAACTAGGCAAGCTTAATGCTTAAGTTGTGAAATCATCGTCAAGAGGATCTATCAATGTGACATACCACTTGACAACCACCGTTAAGAAGACTTTTGACCGAAGCATGGACTCCGACACCGACACCTGATACGGCAGTGACACGGACACGTCGGCACCGCTAATGTAAAAAATATAGGAGACCGACACCGTTACATATATGTTAATTTATTTAAAGATGGTTTAAAATGAAAATAAAAATACATATATAAACATCTAATTTGAGCAATTTATGTCATTAGAAAAAGTTCTACAACAAGATATCATAATATTTGACCTTTATTTATTCATCTACTATCAAAAAAATCTTAAAACGATATAATCAACTATAATGTCTATAACCACTAATTGATCAACATTTTTCAAAACATATGTAACTCTTGTATTTATGGTGTGTGGAAGCAAGAGAGAGAATAAATTATTTTATATATTTGTCAAAGTTGTCCGCACGGCTTGTATGAGTGTCATATAGTAAGGAAAAAATCAATTATTTAGGACACCGGTTCGACACGTGTCGTACGAGTGTCATAGGAGTGTCAGACACCGACGCGTGTCGGATACCGCGACACGCCTAGTCCCAGAGGTGTCCGTGCTTCATGGCTTTTGACACAATGAATTGGTCAAACCATCAACTTTGTTACCACTAAATTGAGAAAAGACAAGATTTAATTGTCTTTATAATACAAAATATTTTTCCAACCAATGCAATTAAATAGACGATCAGAAAAATCCAATAGCAAAGACCATCATTATCTGCGGTAAAAATCAAACAACAAAACAATATTTCTACAAAAGTGAGTATACCAAAATAATTAACCTAAAGAGAAGACACAACTACCGGTAAAATATATCAAAATTACTAGCTTAGTGATAAAAATAAAAACAACATTTTTAGGGGAAACCGATCAATTTTGCTCCACTACCAACCAACTATCACATGGAACTGGTTACTGGTGTTGCTCGGCAACACTAGGAATTTTGATCCCTTTACTTTTTGCCACACATCTCCCATTTTTTTTCTTCCTCTTTTTAAATTGGTGGGTCCCACTAAGGAGGGACCTCACCCAACAAACAAAGAGTTGGTTCAACCGGATTGTGATAGGACTTGTTGGATAATGATGGTGGTTTAGGGGATTATCCACATTGAACTTTCGGCAATTTTATAAGTAAAATTTGGCTCCATATTTTTGTACAAAACCTCAAATCTTGGTGAGGGATCGAGAGTGTGATCTTGGTGTTGGACCCTTGTATCAAAAGTCTTCCTGTCGGTATAGTTATGAGGCGTGTTCCGTTGGTAATAACAATGTTGCAAGTATAGGATATTGAAGATTCATTTTTGAAGGGGAGATCGTGAGGTTTAAGTGTTAATAGTTAATTCCACATGATTATGAATGAGCTCAAGATTGAATATATAAGAGAAGTGACCCATATAAACAAAAATAAATGGATTCACAATTGACAATGATGTATTTCAAGTGTAAGTAAGAGTCTTACATTGGATGAAAAATGAATGTTGAACAATATATAAGTGAGAAGACCTATCAATCTAATGATTGAATGTTTTGGGTTACAATGTGATGTCTAACTCATTAATGTGGTTGCTCTTGAGCCAATATGATAATCCCTCGGGCTTCCTCCCGACTCAACAAATTCAAACTTTGATTCATTGCATTGATAGTTTAGTCCCTTCCATTAGATCAAACTTCTTTTGATATCTATTTTTTTTATTTTCTTTTGTCAATAGACAAATAATCAAACACCACCTAAAATCCACAAACACAACTCCAAGAATCCGAATTTGAATTTAGAAGATACTCCCTCCGTCCCATATTAGATGACCTAGTTGACTCCGACACACGTATCAATACATATGTTTTATGTTTGATATCTTCAATTCTCTACTAAAAAAATTATGAAAATTTAATATTTTAAAAATATTCATCGAAACGAATCCAACAACATCTAATATGACATTATCTATCTTTGTGAATTAGTAGAAAAATATGATTAAAGTATGTTAAATCAATAACATATGTTGTCAAATATGTCATTTATTGAGGGATGGATGAAGTATCATGTAACAATATCGATATGTTAGTTGAGTCGGACGTAGTAATAATAAAACCATATTTTGGATATTAATTTAATATCTCATCCAAAACATATATCTCTTCTTTCGTGATAGAAAAGAAACCTGAGAAAAACCTATATAGCAAAAACTCCAATTGGAATTCCGCAACGGTGGTGATTAGTTGCACAGAAACAAAAGACAAAAGTGTTGTCTTCTTCTTCATCGTGCCCCTGTTGCTTTCACCGACGTAGCTTCCTTCAAAGGTTTTTTGGTGGGTCCCACCATCTCCCACGGATATTATTTCCACTTGTTCATCACAAATATTGACAATGATTGTTACTTGAAACCTTCATTTTCCATTATTAATCATTTATCAGTAAGTATTATTAATTTATTATTATTATTACTATTATTATATTCATATTATTCAAATTTAATTGAATTGGATTCAGAATATTCTCACATGAATTATTGTTGATCATTGTGTTTGGAACATTCGAATAATTCAAACAGAATATGCTTTCATTGTTTGTTCCTTTTCATGTCTTCAGATCTCTAATTCATTTTATGTTGTTTTGGAAATTTGGTCCTGTTTTGTTTTTTTAGGTTTTGAAGATTTTAACAATAATTAAGAAACAAAACAACGTTAATTTAGCAACATGCAAGCTTGGGGGAGGTTAGGAGGTTACATAAAACGTGGTGTTTGCAGTTTTTCCGGGCCGTTTCTTCCGTTTGGTGGGGCAGTTGATATAATTGTTGTTCAGCAGAAAGATGGTAGCTTTAAATCATCTCCTTGGTATGTTAGGTTTGGGAAATTTCAAAGGGTTATGAAGGCGGCGAAAAGGGAAAAGGTTAAGGTTAGTGTTAGTGTTAATGGGGTTGAAACTGATTTTCATATGTGTTTGAATCCTAAAGGGGAGGTTTTTTTTCTTCATGCAAATAACCAACATGGGGAAGAAGAAGAATTGGAAGAACTAGAGGAACGAGAATTAGCAGAAGAAGATGAAGGAGAAAATTTGTGGTCTTGTGATGACATTCAACTTAGAGGTAGTAATAAGAGGCAATTCAAGTCAAAAAGTGCAAATTTTGGTTTAGAGGATCGTGTTGTAGCTATGAATGATTCTCAGAATTCGAGAATAAATAGATTTGTATTGGGGCCAAGGTCCGGTGGTGATGCAGATTCAGTGGAGCGTGCTGAGGTTGCAGCCAAGTTGTTGGATTTAAGGTGGTCTACAAATCTCTCTTTTGATGAACTTTCCCATACGGAGAAAGTCAAGTTTGAATCTGGCAAGGTTTTGCGCGCTACAACTGTGCAGCTACCTGAGGTAAATGATGTTTGATTTTATTTTTGGTATTGTAAGAGTATTTGCTTAATGAGAATAGGTATAAGACTGAAAGGTGTGTTCTGTTTTGGTTTTTGACACTGATATGTTATTGTTTAGGGTGGAAAAACTGAGGGAGTGATTAAGGGTGTTGATCTAGAGATACCGGTAAAGGATTGTGGTAATTGTGATGTTGCGGATGTTGGAAGCATAGTGAAGTTCCAAAAATCTCGAACTGTCAATATTGGTCGAAGGGATTGTTCTGTTAAGAAGGTTAGTGTAAATACTCCAACGTCTGAACAACTGTCATCCTTGAATCTGAAGGAAGGGAGAAACACAATAACCTTCTGTTTCTCTACACCTATGATGGGGATGCGGCAGGTTAGTAAAGAATAAAATTCTTCATTTTTATTGTTTTTTGACAAAACTTACTTCTCTTAGGAAATAAAAAAAATGAATAAGTGAAGAAGAATGGCGTCACAGTTTAGAATGTGAAAAACTATCTTAATCAACGTGAAAAAGAAAAATCAAGAGATCTTATAATTCAAACAAAAATTTCCACTGTATAAAGTAGGATTACAACGACACTCTTAATATGGGAGAATTGCTCTCGTTTTTATCTAACTAGGCTGGTTTACAATATCTCTCACCAAATATGATGAAAATCTATATAATATTCCTGAATCCAAATTCAGTGTTGTCATGAAATCGTGCAATCTCTGCAATCATTAAATTGAAGCTGTTGGATGAAGATCAGGTGACTCTAATTCTGAGTTCATGTTTTGAATTCAATTTGTTGAAGTCTGAATTTGAGCAGTCCAACATTGATCTTATTTTTCTGGTTGGCTGATTAATGAGTGCATGGTTTTATGACTTTCGTAAATCTTGTTCCGAGATTCACTTCGTTAATCTTACCTTTCTCTTGAAGAGGTTTGTGAGAAATCACTGTCACTTCTATCATTTTTGGAGACAAACTTTGTTGCTTCCTTTAACTCCTTACAAGTCCCTCTTGTATTGTGGAGGGATGTGGTTTCATACAAACTGAGATAATGCGATGATCTTCAAAAATCTAGGATTATTGGAATTTTCCATCTTTTATTTCCCATACTTTGATATCATCAAGATTGTATATTTGCATTATGGAGGAACTTCCTATAACTTCTGTTTCATTTTCTTGTTGTTTATCTTATTGAAATCTCTTTTTTTATTGTTTCTTTAATATTAGATTGATGCTCGGATATTTTTGTGGAAATGGAATACTCGTATAGTGATATCAGATGTGGATGGAACTATTACAAGGTGAGGATATATCTTATTGAAAAGGAATCTGTTTGCAAAATAGATTTTATATTCGGACAAGGCACTTGTTAATATTTAACCTTTAGATAGTCACTTGCTTTTTCATAGTTAGTTTGATCTTATCTTGTAATTTGTTAGATTGTTGAGATATCAATCTTTAAGATCATGAGAACAGGGTAAATAGGGAGAATTGAAGAGTAAAATTCTGAATTGTATTGATCAATTGTTTCGCACAATAGGGAAGAGTACCTTATAAAGCTAAGTTACTCACTACTTTGTCCTAGCTGAGAGCTGTTAGGAAGTTACAGTAGATTCTAACAGAATCTAACCGACATAAACTGAGTTACATTCTCTAAAACAATTAATTATGCTTTGAAAGTTGGTATATAAAGAAAAAAAGTTCCTCAGAAATATTGACACTGAGTGGATCAATGGTTCCATAGAGTGCGTCATGTCTATGTCAAACTCAACAAGAATATCCATCCTATGATGAATCTCTCTAGGAGCTGCCAGATTCATTTTTAATCAAAGACAGTGTATCTATCTACGGATACATTTTTCTCACATATTACACGGTTGAATAGTGTTCTATGTAAACTTCTATTCTATTTTATGTTGCTGAGAAGAAAGATGGTCTACTGATCCCATTTTATTTGAGCCTTAGTACTTCTCTTATCACTTGAAGAAAATTAGACATGGTTTCGACAGTCTGTGTCTAGTTTATAGTGCTAATGGGATACCGAGGTCTGAGCATCTGCATGTTTAGTTATTCCCTGTTCTTCTTAAGAGAATCGGGTATTCTTCTTTATTAATTAGTTGCTTTTTTGTCTCACTTTCTGTCATGAATTTACGTAATTGGATGTTCCTAATTGAGGAACTATGTAAGGTCAATATGGTACAAGCATAAGTGTATTAAGTTTGGAGTATATCTGCTTTTGGAAAACTGCACTTTGCTTTGTATTTTCACCATAGAATAGAGTATCAAACTTAGTCTGGAATCATCCTTGATATTAATGCATGTGCCTGTTTATGCAGTGCTTGGTCTCATTCACTTATATGCCAACTTCTTTGTCTAATAAACTTATGTTCGAAATGAAGTTAGAGTTGCAAATTGCAATAGTCACTTTCTTATAAAGATAAACTTTATGACGCCACACTGATGTCAATTATATTCTTGTAGATGGAATTTAACCTTTATACTTAGACTTACTGTAATTTATGTATTCCTGTTGATTTCTTTGCTAAACTATTAATTGAGCTATACCAACCTAAACCAGCCAGTAGCATTCACTGATAATGATTGGACATGGAATATTTTTAGTGATAAAGAATCATCCTTTTATTGTTCCATTTTGGAGGTGATTCATGTAAAATTTAGCCAAAATTCACCTAATACTTCAACTATTATTGTCATACCTTTAAGATCGAATTGATTGACAATTTATGAAATACTATTGTGGGGAGTTCATGTTATTAGAAATGTCTTGGTCACTTTTAAGATTATAAGGTAGAGTTGACATATGTAAGACTGGTTCTCCAGAATTCAATCTGCATGATGATCGATGAACTCCGGATAGTATACTCCTAGAATTTGAAATTTCTTTTCTTCCTTCCTGCAACCATTTTTAACAGCCAGATACATGCCTTTTTCTGGAGCTTAACTCTATGTCATGCTGCGATAATGTTAATTTTTTTCTCTTGTTTTATGTGTTGCAGGTCAGACGTTCTAGGTCAATTCATGCCTTTAGTTGGGATTGACTGGTCACAGACAGGAGTTGCTCATTTATTTTCAGAAATCAAGGTATGTTTATCTTACCTGCATCTTTAGATGTTTTGAGATTACTATAATATGTAATATTTTTTTTCTGTTGGTTCTAAAGACACGTGGTCTCAAAACAAATAATCGGTTGTTTTATCTGTTAAGGCAAAAAAGTGCATGACTTATATTTTGCATATTTGATCATTCTAATTATTAATTGATGTTCTAGGAATTTTAGATTAAAAACTGTCCTTTACCCTGCCCACACCAACAATCTTCTGGTTTTTATTTATTTATCATGTGCGTATTTATGGACTTTTCCCTTGTCTATTCCACACATCACAGGAAAATGGCTACCAGATACTTTTTCTCAGTGCACGTGCAATTTCTCAGGCACATCACACCAGACAATTCCTATTCAACCTTAACCAGGTGATACATAAATTTGAAATATATTTATATGTCAACATTGTACAAAACAAGAAGACAAAAGAAGGAAGTTTACATTCTCCTGTTTGTTTTGTTATGATGCAGGATGGGAAAGTCTTACCAGATGGTCCTGTTGTAATTTCCCCTGACGGACTTTTTCCTTCTCTGTATAGAGAAGGTATTCAGTCAACTTTTCTTTCTATAGTAGTTATATTTTTTCGGCTCTAGCAATCTTTTCCTAAACATACTGATTATATATATTTTCTTTCTATTTTCAGTTATCCGCAGAGCTCCTCACGAGTTCAAAATTGCATGTTTAGAGGTTTGGTTTCTATTTTCACATTTGACATGATTTAAATAATTTGAGTATCATCCTTGCTAGGTTAAAAAGTTGAATTTAATGCTTCCAGGACATCAGGGCACTTTTTCCTCCTGATTCAAATCCGTTCTATGCTGGTTTTGGAAATAGAGACACTGATGAAATCAGTTACCTTAAGGTTGGAATCGCTAAAGGAAAAATATTCATAATTAATCCCAAGGTAATGAATCTCTCATATTATTTTACGACAAATAAATACTAAAAATTCTTGTATATGTTCTGCCAAACTTCCATTCTCATGTAGTCATGTCTAAGGTTTCAGGGTGAGATTTCTGTAAACCGACGTTGCTTAGATACAAAATCATACACTTCTCTTCATGCTCTCGTGAATGGAATGTTCCCCCCTACAGACTCATTGGAGCAGGTTTCTCTCTCTCTCTCTCTCCCCCCATATATATATATGATGTCACAAGGATTTGTTTATGATGTAACCTTTTCTTTTTTTGGGCCTTGTGCTTGCTGAACATTGGTTGCAGGAGGATTTCAATTCATGGAATTTCTGGAAGTTGCCCTCTTTCTAATAAATTATAGGTTTTTTTGGCATTAATTGCTCAATCATCTTTGTCTGGTGCGAGTGGAAGCATGCTGTGCTGTTCCTAGTAGTAATATATAGGTAAACTGATTTTCTACTTTACTCAATTTGGCTAGACCTCAGCATAGGAGTTATTAAATGCTTGATAGTTTTTGATGGGTTTTCAACTTTTTTTCCTTTGATTAATCAGAACTTAGAAGCTTTGTTAAGGACTTTTCTTCCTTTTAGGATTTTTGCAGGAAAGATGATTTAATCTAGACCTAGGTGGTTTGAGTATGCGTGGAGGAGATTTGTAGATTCAGTAGTAACGAGTAACCGAGAGTAGATCAAATAGAGCACAGCCCAATTGCTACAAAGGAAGGCTAATAAGACAAACTATAGGCGAAATTAAGAAATATTTAGATACTAATGGCGTGGTTATCAACATTATTTATGAAAAAACATTATGGCAACGTTTTATCTTAACTATCTGACCTCACTTAGTAGGGTAAGGCATGATTGTTGTTGATATGTCTGTTTGGTGTGTAGTGTGCGACTCATCTTAAATATGCAATACAACAAAATTACAACCTAGACCATCAAAGATTATTTTCAAGTACTGGTCTCAATGTCTTGGACTACCTCATATTATCATTATGTATAATGTTAATGTATTTATTTGTTGGTGTATGTAAGCTTTGCGTCTGTGCGCATGTTTCTTCATTTTGATAAACACTATTCATACAGGTGATGTGTTGCTATGCCCCATGACAAGAGCAATATTCTTATGTTAACTTGTGCTGGTGGATTGGTTTATTGGCAATTTGAATTGCATTACAAGAATAGAGAGTTCATTGAAGTCCAAGATAAATTTTGCCTGCATATTGCTTCAACATTAGAGATTCTTCCTGAAGCTTGGTGCTGTGAATATTAGATACAATATAACCTTTAGTTTTAGTTTTTTTTGCTTTCTTTTCACCATGTAGTTTGTTAACCATGAAGAATATTTAAACAAGTTCAGGTGCACCGGATATTCATGGGTATGAGTATGACCACAAAAATCTATTGATGAGGTTTCCACAAATTTAACACCACCTCATGATTACCAATGAGTTCCACGCTCTGTATAAATTTGTATAAATGCATCTAATCTTGAATGTCACTTCTCTTCAGTTTCATTTTGCCAACATGTAAAAATGCATCTGCTCCTATTCTTTAAATTACTTTATGAGGACTCTTCACGTGTAAAGGTTGGTTAATTAGATTAATCATTGAAGTTCCACTAAGAAACAATGTACAGCAGTTCTTTTTAGATAATAATAATAATATAATAGTTTGAACACATGCATTGCATTTTGTTTATATTAAAATAACAAGTTATACATGTTTAATAATTCAGTTAGATGCAAGCAGAAAATAAAGAACTCGAGAATGACTGAAAAAGATAAAGAATTTCATCAAAAAAATTAAAATCTTTATTGTTTTTTCTTAAACTGATAGTGACACTTAAAAAGAAGTTGAGGGAAATAGATTCCTCACCGTAATTGTGTCACGCAGATATAGATTTTGGCCGTTTGATCTAAATAAATAGTTAAGATTGTTTAAAATCGATATAGTGTAATATGAACTATCCGATCTTGAATCAATGACTGATTGATTGCTGAGTGAATTTTACTGCAGTGAATCCGTGTCTAAATAGGAAATCTTCCTAAACAACGATTCTCTTCTCTAGTTAAAGACACTAAAAGCCATGATAATATGGAATGTTTAATAGGAAATCTTCCTAAACAACGATTCTCTCCTCTAGTTAAAGACACTAAAAGCCATGATAATATGGAAAGTTGGAAACAGACCAAATTATTATTTTGTTTTTTGACAAAAAGAAACGGACCAAATTATTCACATTTTCAGTCACTTTAGAGTCCGTTTGGTGCGCAAGATAAGGAGACATGATATGATTAGAATATCACATCTTGTGTCAATCCGGCATTTGGTGCACCAACAGGAAAGAATAAGTTCAACCTATTTCTAATCATATCCTATTCTCCCTTTGTTATTTTAACTAGACCCTGACCCGTGCGATGCACGGGTTTGTTTCGATTTTCATATATAAGCATCAAATTATATTATTAGTTGTCGACATGTTTAAATGAATTATGTATAACATTTCAATAAAGACAACAATGAGCAAAGTGCACAGAAGCTAGAACTCATTATATAAAATTTAAACAATGAGTTAATTAAATAGTTTAAAATACACAGACTTTTGGGTTTAGATTGCGAAGGAGAAAGGAGAAAAAAGGATTCAAAACCGTTCGGAAAGAAAGGAAAAGGAATTAATTGATTTTTTGAAAAGGAGTTTAATATTGGATATCATGTAGTGGAAGCCAAATGATATCACAAAAACAGCAATTAGCTTGTTGGTCAAAGTGCTTTCAAATATTTTTCAAATCCCTTAAAAAAGGCGGGATTAGGGTTAATCAGGACTGTTTAACACCGCTGCCACTTTTATTCACGATTTCAAACACCGCTGCCACTTTTATTCACGATTTCAAACATGATTTCCATTGTTTCATATATAATTTCGATTGTGAAAAAAAAGTTGAATAAACACTTTTCTAGACAAACGCTTCTTCTTCTTCTATAACTTTTTTTTACGTATTCACGTAGATTGACTCTTTTTTTTTTTTTTCAACAGAGAAACTTGAAAATAAACTTTTGATGCATATCTTTAATTTGTAACTTCGATTAGATATTCATATGAATTCATTACTGGTATGTTCCTTCTATTATGTTACTTTTTTTAATTTGTTGATTAAAAAAATCATGATTCTGTATACTACAAACAGTTTTATTTTTCTGATACTATTTTGTTTGTTTAATTGAATTATATGAAAAAAATTTGTTTGTTTTTCTAATGCTGTTTTCTTTATGATTTATTTGAATTTTTTTTTTAAGAATGATTTATTTGAATGTTTGTTTGTCGGATGGTGTTATGTAAGTGTTCTCGTAATATTTGTTTTTTTAATTTTTTTTGCTTAAATTTTTTTTATTTGTTTCACAAAGGATAATTTTATAATTTAAATATAATACATTGTTTATCATGTCAAAAACAAGTATGTATCAAACACGTGATAGAATAAAATAATGATATCCTCTTTATATCATGTGTGCACCAAACGCATGACAGAATAAGTGTTTATCCTATCACTATCATATCCTATCCTTATCCAACTTCTTATCATATTCTATCTCTCTTAGTTTATCTCTTAAGATAGATGATGTACATTCACATATTTAAACAAACATTTTTCACCTTTGAGTAAATGTTATGCCAGCAAATAACAATGGAATGAAATCATACACATCATCATTAGACACAAATAGTTCAGACAGATGTAAATAATTAATGTAGTAGAATATTTAATAAAAAAAAAGCCATTTATAATGATTCAAAACTTGTACAGTAATTAATCGGAGCTGAATTAAAAAACTCTTAATTGAGAGGTTTGTTGCTCATGTTATCCTTTCTCAGGTTTGTACACACAAAATAATCTATTTTGTGATTCTTATGTTCAAGTGCTTCTCTGCAAAGTGTGCAAGGTTAATGAACTCTTTATCATCAATGAAACCGTCGTGGTTGGCATCGACGGATTTCAAGACCTTGTTACTCTTCCACGAAGCAAATAAGCCGCCGGTGATTCTCAACACCTCGCGCAGCTCATCTTTGCTGATTCGACCGTCACCATTTGTGTCGAATGATGTCTTTAACCATTGTTTGAACTGTTGCAAAGTCATCACACGCTTCCCATCACTCGACACATTACGCTCAATAAACGCCATAGAAACAACAGAGTTATTTTCCTAGCTTCGTTTGAATGTTTATGTTGTCTTGTTGAATGCAAGTTCCAACAGTGACATTGTCATTTATAGTATTTCCTTCTCTTACTTTTAAGTTTTATGTATGATCCACACGCTTTGCTCAAAATAAGTATGATAAACATGCACTATTAGCAATATAATTATAATCACAAAGATACATATTCTGAATGGAATAATTAACATGTCATTTGCAAACAATATACAATATAGTAATATACTATTTACAAGTATTATAAATATAAACGTACAGTCGAATAACATGTCCAGTTGCAATGTAATGCTTTATGGGAAAACAAAGAATAATGCTTTGCATAAAGTTTGGTCGGAACATTAAATTTAAGTCATTATGTATAAGATAAATACAAAAGTATTTTTTTTGAATAAAAGATAAATACAAAAGTATTAAAAATAAGGTTTAAATTTGATATCAGTCTCATCAAATATACCACTTTTTACTTTTAAACAATAAAACAATATTTTTAGTTCTGGTAAATATATCACCTTTTACTTTTGGTTCTTGTTTATTTTTAAAGTGAATTACACTCCCTTACCCTAAAAGAAGCTTGAATTACACCCCATCCCCTCTTATGTTAAAATATACACTCCCCTACCTTGAAAAATAAAATTTATACTACCCTCTCCTATGAGATGCTTGAATTACAATCCTCCCCCTTAATAATTAAATATGTACTACCGTTTAATCTATTTTAACTTAAACAAATATTTTTATAATATATACTAAATTTGAATCACCGTTTAGAAAAAATAAATTCGTTTCTTCATAATTTAAATGTTAATGATAATTAAATTTAAATATTTTGTTATTAATTTTATAATGTGGAGTATAAAATTCACTTTTAAATAACCCTACTTAATCGACTTCAGTAATTTTTCACATATTTTAATTTTATTTTGGGTTGTTTCATATTTTATAATAGGGTTTAGAGCTACATGATAATGAAATTATGAATAAAAAATAGTGATAAATATGCATTCAAAATTTGATTATATAAAAATGGACCCGCAATAATATTTTTCTTGGAAGTGTATTAGATTTTTTTTTTGGTAGATTATTAGAAATAAAAAAAAACTATTAAAGGAGCAAAGAGTAGATTTTAACATAAGATGAGTGGAGAATGTAATTCAAGCTTCTCTCAAGGGAGGGGAATGAAATATTTTCTAATATGTTTTGAATAAGTGGGGAGGGAAGTGTATATTTTAACAAAAGAGGAGAGAGAAGTGTAATTCAAGCATCTTTGAGGGAATGAGAGTGTAATTTATTCTTATTTTTATCTCATAGATTATTATTTTATAGTTTGGAATTGATTTCTATAATATGTATATCAAATTTATTTTAATCGATCCATTCAATATGAACTACATTGTCATCCCTCACGAATCTACTCGGCCTTTGAAGGATTAGCCTCGGCAGTTATGTACAGAGGATATCCAATTAAAAAAGAAGAGTATTACACATATTACCTTTCGTAAGGACTAAAACAAAATAACAAAAACCAAAAACAAAAAGTTGTATATACATGTGTGTTATAAAAAAGTTGTATAATTGTAGGGATTTATTTATTAATTATTATAACGACTAAAAGCAAAAAGTAGTATATTTAGAGCCAAAAATATATATTTAAACCTCCTATGCTAAACAAAATACTTAAATCTAAAAATGATAATGAAGCATAAACTCTTTGGTGTAAAAGAATTAAGTGACAATCAATGAAGGTTAAATTTAATAGAAAGAGTTAGACTTTCACAACAAATGAATAAACAATGTTCGAATATTGACCGAGAAGTACCACATTTAATATTAATACATTAGAATGAAGGAAAAAAAAAGGAATATTATGAAAAGGAATCGGCTCTACATAAAAAAAAAAGAAAAAAAAGAGAAAGGAATCGGCCCTTTGAAAAAACTAATATTGAAAAGTAATGCATGGACTAGCTAGGTTGATAGAGAATTTCTGTATATTTTTTTTTTTAGGAAGAGAATTTCCTTTTCTATCCTACAAGCTTTTGCGCGTTTTATTTTTGGATAGAGTTATGCTATTTTTCCCGACAAAAGACATCCCGAATTTATCCCGAATTATTTCCAGCCTTTGGATTGTCCGCTGCACACAAATCATGGGTGCTATAATATTAAAAAGTGGAGCAGGTGTATTAAGGAAATACTATCGTGATGCGTGTCGTGATAAACTTTGTCGCGATAAGTAGTGTTTCCCTTTTGGGTATTCTAAAATTCAAAAAAGAAGGGTTCCTACACATACTTTACGTGTTTGGAAAATACAATTTGAAATGTTGTAAAGCGCACGAAAAGTTTGGATGGTGGGATTTTTCCGGAGTTCATTGCCCATCTCAATTTTATTTTTAATTTAAAAAAATGCAAAATGCATTAGATCTTTAATTTATATACATCGTTAGTGTAAAAAAATGTTACACATACAATCACTAATATGTTGCTACATCAATTAATGAGACATGATAAGTCATATGTTTTTAATTAATCCATTAAATAATATACCAACATATCATCGAATGTATGCATAGAACTCTCTAACACTAACAATATGTATACAAATTAAACTCAATGTCTAGACCTAAAAAAAACAAAAAAAACTCAATGTATTAATAAGCACTAACAGACTAACATATTATGCTGCAAGTTACTTACCTATATCTTTATATAAACACAACTCCACGGTTAATTATCGATTAACTATTTTTTTGGGAGCCTTTTGTTGGACAAAATTACCTTTAATAACCTAATTCTTTTTTAAATTTAAATCTAAATCTACTTCAAAATTATAGAAAATTGAAAGCTAACTACATTTTTACTAAACATTTTTCCAATGCAAATTTGCATTTGCCTTAACAATCTCATCTATTTTTCAAATTTAAAATTAAACTAACTATAACTAAATATATTATAAAAGTTATTGGGTTCATATATTTAAAGGAGATTATATTTGAAAACCTATAACTTTCTAACAGGAAAGGATCCTCTTATGTGATATGAAAGTCTATTGAAATATTCACCGTTCATTGCAAATTAGAAAGATATTTAGAAAGAAAAAAAATGAGTTTTAAAGGTGGAGATCAAGAAACATGAGGGAAAAAATGGATAGAATCCATTCTCATTTCTAACATCCATTTAACACCTAATTTTATCTCTGACTTTCCTTTGTGTGACATCATCAACACATCATATCCAAACATATTTGTACACCCTTGATTTTCATCCACCAATTCTACACCACATTTTCTCTCTATCCAACTCTTCATATCTCATCACTTATCACATATATCACATCATTCTCTATTTCTATTTGAGAAATGATATTTGTATGTAACCATTTTGTGACAACTTTATCTCGCATACTTATATTATGTTTTTATTTTCTCTTTCTATTGTTATGATTTTCGTGTCAATGTTTAATTTTCTTTGTAAATACAGGATTGTCCCATAAGTTGTCATGTAAATGGTTGTTCAAATAACTTTCTATCACATCCATCATATCACATCCATCATATTGTTCTCTCCATTTATATCTTTTGATGGCCAAATATATTTTTTTCTTTACTAAATACTATCTTTCCATGAACTTTCTTTTCAATTCCATTCATTCTAAACAATTAAAAAATTATGTTACTTTTCATTTTCTTTCTAGTCACTTTCTTTCCTTTGAAATTAATTTCTTTCAAGTTCTAAGAGCATCCACAATGGTAGTCCATTAACTGGGACAACTTAAATGGACCTCACGTGTACACATTACTTATTTATAATTTTTTAATGAAAGTACATATTAATGACTCAATGACTCCAATGGCAATACACGACTCCAATGAAAAATACTTAAATAGGTCTCACTAACTTTACATCATTATACAAAAACAATTTATTTATTAAAATATAAATTACCTCATAATATTTAATTAAAATCCTTAAAAAAAGAAATTATAAAATATTTATTTATTCGTATGAACTTAAATTTCTGCAACATTTTGATAATTTGAAAATACAAAAATTAACATTACAAATTTTACATTTCTTCGTTAAAAAATAATAATAATAATAATAATAATAATTTGCATGAATTACATTTTATTTAAAATGATGACAAATAGATAAAATATTACTACTTTTGTAAGTGAGACCAACTAGTACATATTTTATTACTTATTTTAAACGTGGGATCCGTTAGTTGTCCAGAAGAGAGAGATACCTTATATAGTTGCATGTTGCTTAATAGGGACTCATTTTTTCTTTCTCTAATGGGTGTCCTTAATAGAAAATGATGTTTGTTAAATAAGGACCCTCCATTGGAAATGCTCTAAGCGCTCCATCATTTGTATCCACATTTAGATTACGGAGTTAGAAGGAAACACTTATGTCATTGTCTTAATTTTACAACAATATATATTAAAACTCTTAAGGTAGAGTTTTGCCGCTCCTATGGTCCAATTTGACACGAGAGATCGATCTTCCTTGTTTAATGTAAGGATACTTGTTTTAGACCAAAATGTTTTCCCCATTACAAACAAAAAAAAAACATAAAACATTTCACATTTTATGAAAGAGTGGTGCATTGGGAAACTCGTGAAATATGTGAGGAGACTATTCATTATCATATATCATAGCTCATAATTTAATTAGTATATTAAGTACAAAAAATTAAAGACATTTACAATGAATCAAAACTTGTAGTAATCACAATAACAATGTTAAAATTCTTGAGGAAAAACTTTGTCGTCCATATTGTTCCGCTCAATATATACACATACTCACACAAAACTATTTTGTGATTCTTATGTTCAAGTGCTTCTCTGCAAATCGTGCAAGATTAATAAATTCTTTATCATCAATGAAACCGTCGTGGTTTGAATCAACGGACTTAAAGACCTTGTTGCTCTTCCAAGAAGCAAAGAGGCCACCGGTGATCCTCAATGCCTCACGCAGTTCACCTTTGCTGATGCGACCATCACCATTTGCGTCGAATGATGTCTTTAACCATTGCTTGAACTGTTGCAGAGTCATCACACGCTTCCCGTCGCTTGAAATATTACGCTGTATAAACGCCATGCGAAACCTTAACAAACCCTAGAGTAATTGATTTTGCTAGCTTCGTCTATGTGTTTGTTTATGTATTGTTGTTGAATGTATGCAAGTTCTAACAGTGATATTGGTGATTATATAGTGCCCCGTTTAGTTTTAAGTACGATAAGGAAGGTTCCTAAGAAAAGTATGATAAACATGCACCGATATAATAAATATTCACGTAGATACATACATGGAATGGAATAAGTAACATGTCCAGTTGCAACAATATATCATATAGTATTTATAAGTATGTATATAAATATAAACGTACAGTGGAATAACATGTCCAGTAGCAATGCAACATGCTTTGTAGGAGAACAAAGAATATGTTCGTTACTATATTATTACTATTGGATAGCTTTTTAGGCTAATTGTTTGGTGTAGCAGACGGGGCATTCACACAGGAATTCAGAGCAGCCACTTTGGGCCGGACAATATATAAAGCTACCACAAAATATTCAGAAATATCAGATTATTAGTCTTGTTTGGAGGATGGGTAACTCAATGTTTGGTTGAGTTAAGGAACTAAAAAAGAGTTATAGAGTTAAAGGTTTATGGTTCGAATGGTGACAAAAGAAAAAATAATAACCTAACAATTAACATATTAAGATTCGCCCTAAAATAAGATTATTACTCTTGTTTGATGATTGGGATATATAAGAGAGATATTGTAAAATAAGTTTTTTTTACGGCAATAATTCGGTGTTTAATAAGAGTAGAATATGATAATGTTAGAAACTAACAGGATAACATAAATAATTTTTTCTCCGTTCAAATAAATAAATAAATAAAATTTTCTCTCGTTCACAATTAAAAAGTAATTTTAAATTCAATAAGGAAATATAATATTATTTTTTTTGGCTTTCGTACCGGTTTCCAACTCACCAAATGTGGGCGACTAATCCGGCTCGTGCGTAGAGCCATGCGCACTGGCCAAACATTGTTCCCCCTGGGAATCGAACCCGGTATTCCCCGGGTACGTCCTTGGAATGAACTCCTTGCCACTAAAGCTCAAACAACTTGGTTAATTTTTATTTTATTTAGATAGTATAAATTTTACTAGGTTCTAACCGTCATTGTACCTGCAAAACAACATCAAGAAGCAAAGTACCAATGATGACAGTCCGTGATATCACATTCTTAGAGTCTTTTTTAATTAAGTTTTTAGTCTATTTAAATAAATTGTGGTTTTATTTATTAATTGAGTCAATTAGTTTATTTTATTATTATTATTATTATAATTGGTAGTAATAGGAGCAAAGAAAGAAAACTTGGGTGAGCTTATAAATGGCTGGTGTGAATAATAAAGAAGTGAAGTGCAAAACATAAGAAGAAAAATAAACAAATGGGCCTTAACCCATGGGTGACCCGAGAGAATTGAAGAAGGCTGCCGCACAACAAAGGAAAACAACAACACACGTTTTGGAGGAGCTTTCTTGTACAGGAGCCACACACATTTTGAAGAAAAGAAGGATATCACGTTTTTAGGCACTTTTGGGAGAAAATTGCAGCACCATTTTTGGAGATAGAGAGATGGCATTTTTAGAGAAAAACACAAAGTAAGGTTGTTAAGAGTAGATTCTATTCAAGATTTGTTGAGACATCATGAGTCTAGGCATAGAATCTTCATCTTTCTTTCATCCTTTGTCAAGATTGCATAGACACATCTACCCTTGTGGGTTTTGAGGTATTCAACTAAGTCATTATGTAAACTCTTCATCTT
>Ga0315914_1002356_pt1 | contig 28967 bp, 14 predicted proteins | sample MpolenodulesMG_FD_203920 | JGI IMG/M metagenome (GOLD analysis project Ga0315914, IMG submission 203920) | Medicago polymorpha root nodule microbial communities from Los Angeles, California, United States - elongated nodules | ecosystem: Host-associated > Plants > Roots > Nodule | place: USA...
GGCCAATACGGAGACTATGATTTATTTGGATGTGAGAGGAGATGGGTCAGTTTTTAAGGGAAAGAGTGGATCAAAGGAAAATAGAAAAATATGATTCCATAATTTGTTTGTTTTTCATTAGACTAAAATCTTAAAATGTTTTGCTAATCAATGAATAGTGATTATATGGAAAGAAAAAAATTTAACTTTTTGTGAAATGAATCGCAAAAATTACAATATAAGGTACACCCTCTAGTCATTATTATAAACAAAAATTTACGTTTTTTAATTAATAATATATATGCTCTTTATTATAGACCACATATATTATTTAATAAATGAATTCAAAATGTTGATTTTGTTTTATAACAATGACCGAATGATATAGTATGCAGTTTGATTTGTGTTGATTATGATGAGGTAGTCATCCCAACTTAAAATATACTTAATTTTATGCGGTTCTAAGATTATTTGTGATTTTTCTTTGAAAAATTGTTATTTACTTTTTTTGATGGGATTGAAAAACTGTTATTATTATTTAATTAATTTGGATATAAATAATTAAATATTTTAATGTCTTGTCAACAATTATCATTATTAGATCACTTGTTAAAGATTTAAAAATATAAATAATTAATAATTTTTATGTAAAAAATATTTTTTTTATGTTTCATTGTACTCCCTTCATCTTAAAATGTAAGCAAAAATTAGTTAATATAAATCGATTTATTTAGTATAAATTTTGAACCAAATATATTAATTTTATTGATCAATTTTTATTTAAATTTTGAGATGGATGGAGTATATCTTAAGGAAAAAAAATTCTCCTAACTTCCATTTGTTAGCATTTAGCAATATCTTTAAATAATTACGTATAGACGGAGGTGGCACACGTTGAATCGGTGAGCCGGTGAGAGCAAGTGTGACGTCAGCATTGTCAGGATGCATGGTATCAATGTGGCAAGGATAATGCTTCACGACTCATGACGCCAGCAATGCTGTTATCACTTAACAACCAACTCGAGCCATTAGATTTATGCCACGTCCGCGGAAACCTTTTAACCATTTAACCTCATGGCTGCATTGGAACCTTCCACAAAGTCCCCAGCCCCCCACCTTTAGGCCAAAGACCACTCTTCAATCTTCATATTTTAAGTGCTTCTAGTAAAAACATGTTTGATAGACATCCTTTTTTTTGGTTTACCCGCAATATGCAATTGATTCATTGAATGAAATTTTTTTAAAACAACTTTTATAAAAAAAATTTAACTTCTATCATCGTACATCTATCATTTTTTTAAAACAACTTTTACGGAAAAATCTCTCATTGGATGTTAGAGTACTTCTTTAAAGTCTTAAATTAATTTTTCCCAATAAAAAACTCATAAATTAATTCCAATTTTCTATTATTACTTGATTTTAATGTTCAATTTTAGATCCATGGTCAGGGCTTTTTACTTTATTTGTCGATTTTATTTAACTTTATAATTTTATATAAAGTGATTGCATCATTATCGTTGAGTAAAAATTTGGAGATTTTAAAACCATATAATTCTATATGTAAACAAATTGAAGACATAATTTTATGGAACTTGTGATGGACACATATTACTTAAGTGTACAACAATTTGTCCACAAAAAAAAAGTCTACAAAAACAAACAATAGATATATACAAACGATGACACAACATGATAGGAATGAAAAGCTCATCGGTGAGGAGAAATATTAGGGATTGCTGCATTTTAGAGGGAATTTGTTAGATTAAATTGGTACGCTGTATTTTAGATGTTATTTGTTAGGTTAAGTTGCTGCTAACGTAATGCAGCATTTTAGAGGGAAATTAGATTAAGTTGCTACAAACCTAACAAAATTAATAAATAAGGATATCACAACACACTCTTATTATACTCCTTCAACATATTTCTCTTCTCACTTTCTCCCTCTACCTCCTCCTCCTCTCCTATCTCTCCGAACAGAACCATCATAACCACCACCACCACCATGTTTAACACCTAGATCTCCCTCACTTTCTCTACATTTTGTGATGATTTGACTAATTTGATTAAAGATTGATATGGTTTTGAATTTTTTTATTTCATGGGTTTTTCAAAATGCAGGACAAAAGAACCAGACAACAAGGCAAAGGAATCTGCTCATATTGACATCCGAAAATGGTCTCATCATCACAAATACTATACCGCTTGTGTGATATTCTTTTCCCTTTAAGGTTAAAAACCAAGTTTCTACAACTCCATTGAAGTAAGCATGCATGGTATATGTGACTGTGATTACAATATAAAAATATAAACAGAGCATATGGAAGCTAATGGAACTCTGGCGAGGACAAATGCACTGAAAAATTGTGGGGTCGTTAGGAATCAAAACTCAATTTAGTGTGGTGAAGCGGAAACGGGTGGTGGTGGAAGATGATGTGGGAAAAATTTAGTGTTGAAAGACCATCATAAAATTGTGTTCCCTATTTAATCCAATGGTCAAAAACTAACTTTCCCATGGTGGGAAAAAACTAGCATTTCCAGGGCTAAATGCCACCTACCCTCTGGCATTCGCTCGCAACTTATGATATCAAAATCATGGGGTAAAAAGCACTGCAAGGCTGAATAATGCAGGCAATACACGGCCTAATGAAATGAAAGATGTGAAATGATACCGATAAACAAAAACTTTTAACGGTTGAATACACTATCTTAACTCATTGGAAAACATTCCCTGAGAAAAATATAAAAATCCAACGATCCAACTTATTACAGGCAGCAAAATTAGATCAGGATGCCAGATTCAATAGCTGGAGGTAGTTCATTTTATGCAGCTTGGATCATTCATTTGGGTCTCTGATAATCCCTCCCTCAAATTAACATGGCCGTCATGGAGTTATCTATTCATTCCAACTAGTTCAGAATTCGTGAAACTTTTCAAGAAAAATTACATCCTTCAAATCGATCGTTTTATACTAGAAAATTATTAAGAACCGTAAACAGAATAACAGGCTCATTTTTTGCTGGGATCCATGTTCATCCCCTGAAGATTCAGCAAAAGATCATCTGAATGCAGTAAAACCTTGTTTGCTGAATTTGCAATAATATGTGCTATCTCCCTCGCGGCTTCTATCTTCCTCAGTGTGATGAAAGCTGGATTTTTGTCAGTGGCTTGTCCGATCAGTTGGGCACTTTTAGCCTCACCCTGTTGATTTGTAAAAAAGGTCAGAGGGGAACTAAATATTTAGGAAGCAAAATATGTTCAACATTCAGTGTTGATCAATAATGGACTGAGGTGTAAAACTGGCAATTGCAAACATTACATACTACTAGTATTTAATTTTGAAATGTCATGCTAACACGTGCCCTGAGGTCATTGTTTAAGAAACTCAAGGAAACGTTGTCTAGAAAATACAAGTCAAACTCTTGTTGAAGTAATAAATACATCATTTTCTATGCAAAAGCTACTTCATTTGATTCCTTAAACAATGGCCTAAGGGAACTTGTTAGTATTTTCCGATTTTAAAACCCACATTAAACTTGACAACCAGATTTGTGAACAAAGACACTTGTTAGTCGTTACCAAAGATGTATCCAACATCATGATCAAGAGAACAGATAAGACAGTGCTGGTTTTTGGGCTAGATAGAATAATGAGTAACACTTTTTCTGAATGTATTCTGCATGAAAATATAAAAACAACAAAGCATGTACCAGGCACCACAACAGTAACTGCATAAGAATTCATGGTTTCTTCTTACCTGTGCTCTAATTATAGCACTTCTCTTGTCTTGCTCAGCTTTTTCCACAACAAATTTAGCCCTCTCAGCTTCTTGTGCAGCCACCTGCTTGGCTTCAATTGCAGCAGTAAACTCTTTGCCAAAGGTCAGACTAGTAATTGACACATCATCAAGAGCAATGTTGAAGTTGGCTGCCCTCTCAGTCAGAATCTTCCGGATTTCACGACTAACAGCCTACAAAGAATTGATTTATTAAAACATATACTTCTTTGTTCAGAATTGAAATTAACAGTGATGTAAATTAAACAAACAAAACAATAATACTTTCCCACTTAAAATGAATTCAAAACAATAAATAAATCATAAGATGTGATTTTAATTTCATAAAACATGTGCTACTGGGTAATGACAAGAATTTACGCATAATATTTTCAAGGACAGATCAAGTGTATGTATATTCATCGTGCTTCTAACAAATATAGAAAAAAAAATAATCTAACATAATGACAAGCAAAAGAAAATAGACAACTCAGTAACTAGCAACATGGTTTGAATAATAACTTGAGTTTTAATGCATCACAACTAGATTTTCTACTTACCTCTCGCTGTGTAATAAGTTGGCTGGCATTGTACTGGGCAACCACAGCTTTCAAAGTTTCATGTATGATTGAAGGCAAAACCCGTTCATTATAATTCTCTCCAAGGGTCCGATAAACTGTAGGTAGCTGGCCGGGCAAAGGACGAGTAAGGACTCGAAGCCCAATTTTCACCTAGAAAGTGTTTACATGCAGTTTAAAGAAAAATCAATATTGCACGTGTTTAAATTTATAAAAACATCTATAATCTATAAACTTGAAGTACTGGAAATTGGTTTCATGAAACCAAACATCTTTGCTACCTATGAATTATTAATTAAAACTTCTAACATTGTCATCCTCATCCAAATAAATTAGAAGACATAATAAGTCATCAAACAACCCTGGGAAAGTGGGAGAAAGGACATTTTGCAGATATTCCGTGAGAGTGTGATGCAAATTCAGAGGCTAAACATGAAAAGGGAAATCAGATTACAAGGCCAATCACCAGATGTTGTTTCACAGCATCAAAAGTTCAAAGAGGAACCATTTTAAATCACCACACAGACACCGGAAATGATCAACATATCTTTATAGCATTTCAGATTTGAAATAGTTCTTAACCGCACTTGTTATGTTTTGAAGTTTAAGCTGATACAACAATTAAATAGACAAAAATCATCGGCATCACAGCATGTATAGTTAAGTCCCAACGCCAGGATCACAAGATTGAAATGTCTACAATCGATAAGAAAAATCTAAATACTAACGGATTTAATTATATCATTAAAGTCTTACCATTTGAATATGATATATCCAAAATGGGCATTTTATGCAATAACGAAATAGCCACCTAGCAGTTGTTCAAAAACTTTAACAATGATTTTGCAATCAGGAATCAGCTAAACATGTATAAACATTCCTAAATATAAAGGGACACTTGGATATAAATGTTTATTCAATAAACACTTATCATTTATGAGTTTATATATAAGCTATTTCTAAAACCGGAGAGGTAATCCTTAATAAAGGTAAACCCCAATATAAACTTTGTAAAAACGATGTCTATATTATAAGCTCCTCAAAACAATTCAATGCATTTTTTAAATCTGAATGCAGTGCTATATATGCTTCACATTCACTGGTCAAACATAACGAAACATACAGAGGATTGAGGACATTACTTTGTTAACTAGCGGATGGTTTAGTATGACTGATGCACATAACGGAAAAATACATAATGATTTTCAGACAGGTATACCATCACAAAGAATAGAGGGAAAAAAGAAGAGATGCCTAATTGGACATCTCCTCATAAGAAAACTTCGACGTAAACAATCAAATATATGCAAGTTATTTATTATGTTCAAATGGCTTATCCTAATGATGACATGCAAGTCTAAATAAAACTGGATTTCAGGCCTGTTTGGATTGGCTTATTTATTTGTGAGGCTGCTTGGGAGAACTTATGAAAACAGCTTACACCATTTTCCATAAGCTTTTTTCAGTTTATTTTATAAGTTCTCCAAGGTAGCTTATAAAAACAGCTTAAAACATATACAAAAACAATTCAACTTTATTTTCTCCTTTGATCTTGAAAAAGCTTATGTAAGTTTATACATAAGTGCTTATCAGGGGAAGTGTTTGTGTTATAAGTTGCAAATAAATTGTTTATCCAAGCAGAGCCTAATTATTTATTATTTACCATCTGCAGATCACGACTCCCAGAAGTACTCTCAACCAAATGAGGACGTGCACGAACATCATAGATCACCGGCCTCTCAAACCACGGAATCACAAAATGTGTTCCTTCAGGATAAACCTACACATCAAACAAAACACCAATATCATTTTAATTCACAAAACTGAAATGAAGTTACAATCAAAACCCTAAACCCTAGAAAATGACCTTGTCTTTGACACCAACGAGACGATTGAAAACGATGGCACGGTGACCTCCTTCAACATTGTAAAGACTGTTAGCAGCAGCATACAAACCAATTCCACCAATAATTCCCAATTTCGCCAGTGTTGATGCAGCACCACCACTTGGAACTTTCATCTTCAAAAATCACAAATCAAACGATTAACATCAAATATAGTTATAGTCTCAGATTTCACACGCGTGATTTAGAATCAATGAACCCTAAACAAAAACGAAAATGAACTACACAGAAATTCTTCTCGCAAATAAATAGAAAATGAAAATTGATTTCTAAGGTGGAAGTTTGAAGAAAGAGAATATTGAGGAAATGGAGGATTGTTTGTACCTTGAAGATTGCGATGAAGGAGTGTGAGAAGAAAGAAATGAGGTTAAAGGGTTTAGGAAGATTTTTATGAGTAGGGTTTAAACTTTCTGAACAAGAAAACCGTACAGTTCGGGAATTGGGGAAAAAGTTAGTCAAGATTTTATTGGGCCTTTTGACTCAATCTTTATAGGCCCAAATAATTGTGACATGACATAATAGGTTGAGATTTGGTAACGATTAAAATGGAAAATAGTCTAACCCAAGTGCGTTGAGATGTCTCGCCTTGTCTAGCTTAATCAAGTTCTAATTCGAATTCAGCTTTAGGCATGTGTTGAATTGTGACATTTAGAAAATATGGGATTTAGTATGTAAAATTCAAAAACACAATTAAAATGTGTATTTTGTTTAAGGAAACAAAATGTATTAAGCAACTAAATCAAAATGCAACAGAAGAAGGATAATATCTTCAAACCAAAAAATATAGGCTTAAAAAGTGTGTTGTCACGTTGGCACGTTTAATATGATTCAATGAAAGAAATGAAAACAAGATGTAAAAGCATTACTGTCAACAAGTATCATCCCAAAATAAGATTGATTTTTAAAAGGTTGTGAAAACCACAATCATATTAGCTTGGAATGTGTTGGTTGATAAATGATTTGGCTAGTTTATGATAGGATAATGTTTCATTGACAAAATTTTCTCCATACACACAATGTACCACCCTCATATGAGAGTGTGTGAGAGATAAAAAAAAACAAAATTTCTTTTGTGTGTGGAGACCACATAACACGTGTCACAATTGTGTGTGAATGTATACATACCACGATTGCTCTTTATGTTATTAGATATGTTAGTTTTATTCTTCTCAACGTAGAGTGCTGCATCACACAAAAGTCATTAAGAGTGTATACTCGAGTGAACATTCAAAAGTGTATGAATGGCAATGCCCAATTTTTCCTTTCTTAATTTTCGTTAGATTAATTCAAATGGAGAGTTGTGAATGTTCTACTTGCTACTAACAACGACTAATAAATCATGCACTAATATTTAATGTTAAATAAATTGAGTGGAAAAAGAAAAAGAAAAAAAGACAAGTGGTGTTGTTAAAAAATTTCTACTTCATGCAAACAAATTTTTTTAAGAGAATCTGACAATCAAACTTGGGTAGTTCAAAATAGAGTATGTTTTATGAACATATACTTTCAATCCAAATCAGTTTTACATAATATTAAATGAATTTTTTTATATCATATATTAATTTAAAAATGTAATTTGACCAAAAAAATATGTAATTAGTATAAATTGAATTAATGAATATCATTCTCTCTTGAACAAAAAAAAAAGTAAATTAATGTAACGACATAGTAATTTTTTTTTTCTTAAATGTCAATGTGAAACTTATTTATACTCACAAGAGATGTTCTTTAAATCCTTCAAAATATGTAAGACAAGCATTACATACATGTAAAAATAAAACATAAAATAAATACAAAGAATAAGCCAGGTTCATATCAAATCAAACCCAAGACAAAGAAGATCAAATGAAAAAAAATACATGAAACTCAAAAAAGAACTCCCATGCAAATCAAACCAAGACCAGCAACAAATCCAAAACCGACATTCCTTCCAGCTGCACTATCATCCTTCTTAGTAGACGCAGGAGATGGAGCATCACCTTCAACGTCGCTGCTGCTCGGAGTTTTAGAAGGAGTTTTCGACGACTTAGGAGCCGGAGATGAAGATGGAGACTTAGCACCAAAAAGTTCAGAAGGTAACAAAACCTTGTCCAATTGATAAACAGCCAAAGGAAATTGTTGTCTCAAAGCATTGTTGATGGGTACAGTAACAACTCCGGTTGAAACATTAACTTGGTTACCTTGTGAAGTGAAGTGAAGACCCCAATTACCTTCTTTGCCAGAAGCTTGTGTTCTAACTGGGTTTGAAACTGTTAAGAAATCGGAAAGAGAGTAGTATTTTGGTGTGACATGGTAGAGAATGAGTTGAACTTTCTGTTGGTCGGAGAGGTCGTTGATTGCTCCTGATATTAGACATAAATGTTAGTTATATACATACTCCACTAATTAGTTACATGCTAGTTATATTAGGGCATCTTTTTGGGTACTGTACAGATGTATCAGTAGCTTATAACATATGCGTTTATCATGATAATTGTTTATGTATAAGTTATTTCTGTAATAAAAGATAAAATAAAGTTAAATTTTTTTCGTATAAGTTGTAATTTGTTTTCATAAATAAGTTGAAAACATCTTATAAATATGTCACACGTTGTTTTCACATGTACCCTCAAACGGTCTCACGAAACTTAAGACTTGTTTTCACACATTCTCTCAAACAGTCTCACAAAACTTAAGATAGTAGATAAATTTGTTTTACATATGATACCTGATGGAAGATTTTGGAAGGCATTGTCAGTTGGAGCAAAGATTGTGAAACCTTCTGAAGTTGAGTTGAGTTGAGTTTGGATTTGAGTGAGTTGTTGAGTTTCATTGAGGAGACGAATGAGGAAGGTGTATTGGCCAGCTTTTTCAAAGATTGCTGTGATGTTTATTGGGCCTGAGGGTGCTGGTGCTGGGGCTTGGGCTTGGATTTGTGGAGTTAAGAAGGGAATGAGAGTGAGAAGAATGAGTGCAAGAGGTGTAGTATTGGTGAGTGCCATATTGGTAAGTTAGTGAAGGAGAATTAAGATTGGAAGATGAGATTTGGTGAGTGAGTATGTGGAGAGGTGAAGAGGGGTTTTATTTGGGGAGGAATATTATTAATAAGGTAATTTGGTTGAGAATTTGTTGGCATGAGCTGGATCAAGGCTAGCATATATCATTATATTCCCTTAGTTGACAAATGAATACAAAAATAAATCACATCAAATTTGTAATAAGGAATGAAGTTTAACATTTGGTTGGAATGATAGGAAATTACATGTTGTGTTATATACTTAAGTTTGCAAAAAGTCAAGCCTAATTTGTTTTGGTTGGTTGCATTATATGGAAGTTTTTTAGAGTGTATCAAATACAGACCCTAGTTTGCTGTAAAAGGAATGAGATACTTCTTATACTCATGAACCATTGTTTTATGTTCAATTAAAAGAAAGTGTCTCTTCCACCCACTTCTTACCATGTGCTCTGTTTTGGTTTGTACTCTGTATTAGAACGGATATACTATGCCTTGGAAATTTACATGATCTTGTAAAAAAGTTATATTAATTTTGTTTCATAATCATGATATCCTTATATTTGTGACTCTTCCAACAAAAAAAATTAAATCAAATCAATTAAGACGTGTGTGTGGATGTGGTGTGCATGAAATATTTCTCTAATTAATATTGTCCTGAAAAGTTTATACTGTCCCAATCCATATAATAAGCCATCTTACCAAAGACAAAATAAAAAATAAAAAATATCATCGCATAAAGTTTTAAGGTAGGTGCAAAGATATTTGATATGCATAAACGGAAGTTCGAACTTGCAATTTCTCTCAATTATAAACATTTATGTCATTTTCTTTGGAATTATCTCATTTTATATGTCATTTTAAGGTATCAATGAAACACTACTTTCGTTTTTTCTTTTATAGCTTGTGTATTTATTGCTCTTTTTTCTTCTTCTTGTAATTACTCTTTTTCATACCAATTTTTTGACAATTTTTCCATACCATTAAAGACTTATAATTCAAAAAGGTAAATTACAATGACTTTAATAAATCAACAAAATTATTTATGCTTCTTATATATATATATATATATATATATATATATATATATATATATATAATCTATAAACCATTATTTACACTTGAACAGAAGGCAAGCGGGCAACAAGCTGCGCCGCTAGACCTTTTTTGATGGCAAAATCAATCCTCGTGAACACAACATTCATGGATCTAGGAGACATGACATTGCTATGCATAACCTTTTCAACTCTATGTAGAAGGTCAACAACCTCTGGTGCTAGGAAACCGAAAGTGTCAAAAGCAAATGGTATAAAAGCATGTTGATTGTCAGAACACGTTTTCTCATGTTTGACCACTTTGCTTGACGCAGCTTTTAGGGCTGTTTGTCCTACGGTAAAAGGTCTGATACCTAATCCCACAAGTGGTGAAACCCAGTCAAGTCTACACAAGCATGTTGATCTTCTATCTAGTGGGTCAGTCAGGAAGTTCACAGACGCCTCCTTCTTCACTAATATCCCCGCCCGTCTGAAAATATCAAAAAGTACATCCCTAACAAAGTCATGTCTGTACACATAACACAACTACATTTTTATAGAATGTATAAGTTAATTTTTATAAATTTATAATATGTATAACATAATAATACAATAATTTTTGAAAGTCTGGACAAACAACAGTTGTAAAACGGTGGTTAGCAGCCTGGCATATATAAACCTAAGTACCTAACACATGGGATACACTATCATACCAAATAAATCAATTTTGTGATAAGATATACTGTTTTGCATTATGTAGGCCATGAGTATCATTGTCAAAAATACGACTAAACTCTTGACAAAAATAGGTACGATTAAACTATGTAAGCCTGACATTATGTTTGGCATTATGATAAGATATGTTTTGCTAGCTCACAAGTCACAAAGGCCATGTACATCGCTTGCATTAATTGCTACGACATAATAAGGTCACTTCTAGATTGGAATATAATGGCATGTGTGTGGTTCACTTGAAATGTGTGTGAACTGTGCGACTGAGAGACATTCTTTATACTGAATATGGTTTATTTTTTCCTCTGCATTTTCTTAGAATTTATCCTGAGAATTAACAAACTAAGTCATTATCGTATGCTAGTTTTTTGATCATGATTATATGTCATCTTATATTACGACTACTTTGTACATTTCTCGTAATAACTTACACGTGGTGATCCAATTATGTCAATGGTAGAAAAGAGAGGTGAATTGACTATCATCAACACATAATTGTGTTGGTCATTCCCACTAGTCATCCACTATTAAGTATTTGATTTTGGCATTTTATTTGTTTAAGACTTATTTTTAATTTTCAGTTTGCTTAATTTTGTAATAAAAGTCCTTTGGCAAATAATCTAAAAACTAACTTTTGAACTTTTGTAAAGTGTTCGGAGATTTACATCTAGATGAAGAAAAAAATTGTATGAGAAAAGTGGCAAAAATGGGAGTGCATCATTTTCATGTCCATTATTTTATCATGTTTTTGTTTTGTCGTATCCAAAGTTTATAACTTACAATTCGTATAAAGTTGCGTCTAAAATTGGGTCTTCAAAATCATGTCTTTCAATCTCTCAAAAAAAAAATCATGTCTTCAAATCTTCTTAAAAAAAAAAATCAGATCTTCAAACAAAAGCCTAAATATCTTCATCAAAACAAAGAAGCATGATTGTGAGAAATCAACCGAGAGGTACGTAATTTAGCTTATGACATTGTTGCATTTGTTGAGTTAATAATGATAGTTATCTCTTAATGAATCAAATTAAAAACCATACTTTTACAAATTATATGATATGATCAAGAAGAAGGACCGAATCAATTAACATTAAACAATAATTTATTAAAGATGCTTTTGAATTGATGGTTATTACTTAAACCCAATATTTGTATTGAATTCTTTAAATGATGTTATTTTTATTAATATCTTGATCATTATAGCTATTGTTCAGAATTGGTCCAAGACCTATATTTCTCATTACCATAAGCTTCATTACACAAAGGCTCGATCCAACATGATTCATCTCTACCCTTGAATCCTCTCTAGCTCATAACGCTTCAACGACTAGTAATGACTCTTCAACAACGGATGGATCCAAACATTGATGGTGCTCTCTTAGTAATTGTCACTTAATAACTCTTGAACAGCTCCTCTTCGACATCTATAAAAACCACCATTCGTCACGATACAAGATACCTACTCTCTCTCTCTCTCTCTCTCTCTCTCTCTCTCTCTCTATATATATATATATATATATATATATATATATATATATATATCAATCTCAATAGACATTGTTTCAACTCAGCCTATCAATCTCAATCACACTAGATCAATTATAATCACTAAAAATATTTTTAACATATCCTAAATTTTAAATTTTTAGGCATTCGCGTATTCATATTGTATCCAAAGTTAAAACATAATTATCCTATCCAGATTTACGACATCTAAGGCATGAGTATTATCATATAAAAATGGGCCCAAAAGTGGATCTTCAAACAAATTTACGAGAGATCTAAGGCATGAAAGTTACTCTTTAGGCCTCCATTTTTCTCTTCCAACCATCTTAAAAAGATCAAAGTACCCTCAACGGTTGTTACTTGTTATTTGGGGGATTTTTTAAATCAGTTAAACCAATTTAAAAAGCAATTGAACCGATCTAAAAAATATCAAACAACAATTAAATGCCACTTGGCCAACAACACTTTGGAATGGTGAAGAGTAATTTTCACAAAGGCATGAGTATATTCATATAAAATTGGGCCCAAAAATGGATCTTCAAATAAAAGCCCACCAAAACTATAAACAAAAAGCCCAAACTCTTTCATCAAGAGAAAGAAGCAAATGAGAATCGAAATCACACACAATTCTAACAAAATCATTTCCTTCCTTCATTCCTCTTGATCCCTTCTTCAAAACCATTTTCATTTCTCTCTCTCTCTCTCTCTCTCTCTCTGCAAACAAACTGGTTTATGGCAAAAAACAACAAGTATGCATCCATTAACTTCAACCACATCTACGATAACAAACCCATAACAACTACCAAAACCAACAACGCTTCAAAGAACCCTTCTCTTTCTTCATCTTCTTCCTTCTCTTCCGCTTCGTATTCTGCAGTTTCCGCACCAAACAAACATGGCCGAATTCTCGTTCTAACCCGACCCACACCCAAACCCATTTCACATCCAACCCATACCGCACCATCACAACAACCCAAACCCAACCCGATCCAACAACAACATGCTCCAGTTTCGTCAAATCGACCACGATCTGAACCGGGATCAGATTCAATCTCGCTTCGTCCGTTGGGTCGAACCGGTTCTTTTTCGTCGGGTCTTTTACCGAACCCTGTTTTGAACGGCGAGAAAGAGAAGAGTTTGCCGGTGAAAAGTGGTAAATTTGTGCCGCCGCATCTTCGGCCTGGGTTTGTGCCGAGGGAGGAGTGTCTTAGGGAAAACTTGCGACCCAAGTCTGGTGGGAATGAGAGGATGAGGAAGGTTTCTGGGTCTGATACGGGTTTTGGGAATCGACCTAATTCTAGTGGATGATTATGATCATGGTATGTTTTCTTTTTCTTTTTCGTTGCAGCAATTTTATTTTCTTGATCGTTTTTAATGGTTAATTGCAATCAAGATAAGATAACGGTTTTAGTGAAAGAATAACCATATATTGACAAATTTAGATGATAATATTAAATATGATGAAGTTAATTGGGATTTGATTATATTTGAGACAGAAACTAGTATTTTAGGGTTTGGATGAGGATTTGTTTATTATGTGCCTTATGTGTGTTAGGATCTTTGGAGTTTGGATAAACTTTTCAAGAATCACTTAATAGTATTTTAAGATAAACAAGTATTATTCATGAAAGGATTCACATAATTTCTTGATGTAACATAAAAATGATACTTTTTGTTTCATGAGACCATTTAAAGGTTATTTTTGAAATGATGGCATTAATTATATGGTGAATAGATAGTGTTTGCTTATATTTTAGTCCATGCAATATGATATTTTGTTGCTTATATTTGAGTTGCAAGGGAGTATCTTAGGACTTGGAGGAGGGTTATATTGCTTTATGAATAAACTTTTCAAGAATCACTTGTAGAAAACTATGATATGAGGATTAGCTTTCATTCTAAGTTGAAATTTGAGTTTTAATTTTTTTTATAACTTCTCTTTCATTTAACTTCTCCTTAGATATCCATAAGGTTGGAAAGTTTTTTTATTTTGTTGTAAGTGAAGAGTTACAAGTGTATTTTAATTGAGAACCTTATCCAAAGTAGTTCTTAAGAAGATGAGAATAAAAATGCTTTAGAAGAATAGTCCAACTGTGTTGTCATCAAATAATTGTTATCTTTAGAAATCCTTTGTACAAAAATGGTGTCTATATCTGCTTCTAGAATCTGGATCATATTAAAGAAATACATGACGGTTAATCAAAAAACCATATCTACAAGTAGGAGTCATTGTTTTTAGAGTTTTTATTGAGTGCATGTTTGGATCAGCGGTGAGGTTGTCAGGTTGGCTAGCCACCATGATTTGGTAAAAGCCAAGGTACACAAAATCATGGTATCACCGTAATTTTGCCGAACTTTACTGTCAACCCAAACATGCACTGAATCAAAATAAGGGTGATGCTTTTGTGGGGTTCTTGATTAAGAGGGTTTTTGTGCCCTTTTGAGGCACAGACACACAGTTACTAATTTGGGCATTTCATGTCTTATTGTTTTGTGCTTGGAAGCATACTAAGAGCATGACCAATTTAGTTTTACTTAGAATCATGGTGAATTTAGATCACAGAACATGTCAACAATTAAGTAACTTTCCATATCATTTTAAATTTAAAATGTATATATTAACCATATTCTATGTTAAACTCTTCATTGCATTTTGTATGTCTAATATGTAAAAGGGGGCAACCAGATGCACAAAGTTTTGGCCATTGAGGCTTAAATATGTGAATGAAATTGGTTTTTCCTATCATGTTATGTTTACATCTGTTGTTGAAAAAAGATATGGTGCTGCTTTACTTGGCAATTGTATGACATAGACTTATAGAAAGTGTGTTTGTGCAGAATAGTTGAATTCTTTTCAGAGGATGAAGATAAAAGCATTGTCATAGAGAAAATGTCTTTGTGCAGAATAGTTCTCTGTACATATCCTTTGTCCCTCTGGAACTGACATCAATTTTCACAAGATGGCATCTCAATTCATTGAAGATGAAACATGACCAGAAGACAGATTCTCAACACCTAACGTCGCAATTTGTAACGAAATTTGTAATGATTCACAAGATGATTTGGTTCTTGTTTACCACTGATGACAATAGTGTAGAATCTACGTACATATTTTAAATACCCTGCTAAACTTTTTCTACTGTATTTTTTTCTGGCATGCCTTTATACATAGAGCATGTGTTGTTTGATTGAGAAGCAATCCAATCCTTTAGTTGTTTGTTGTATTTTGCTTGTCGCAATGTCTTGCTATTCCAGCTTTTGGTAGTTGCACATGCTTGCCTTTTCCGTTTTTCCTATAAATGGTTTCACTTATTCACCTAAGTAGGGTTAAATATTAAGTTGACACTAGGTTGTTAAATAGAGAAAAGTAAGCCAAAGTAGAATAGGGAAATTCAGAAGAGATAAATGAGAAGCAGGAGTAATGAATAAATTACAGGTTATGATAACTTAATAAGTGCTACTACATTTTCATATAATGTCATGTCATTTTTGTTATATTTTAAAATTATGGCTGCTAGTGATAATGTCTAATGTCATTTTCATGTTACTTATCCGTCTATTTGTCTGCCATTTGTTAACTATTTTTGATTCTTGTCAACGAAGGAACTGTGTAATTCCTTAATATACTTTTTTGTTCTTATCGTTTAAACCAAAGAAATTCATAAGCAGCCAGCACATCATTTTTTTAAAACAATTTTTTGCATTTTTAAAACATTTTTTATTAGTTGAATAAAAAATTCATATTAGATTTGCAGTCTAGTTTGAAGTCACCAAGTACTTGTCCAATTTAAATGATTTGAAAAATTATTAGTGGTGCACAATTAACATACTTCCTCCTGTTTATAAATATGGCTGGAAAAAGAGATAATCTAATGGATTTCACTTCATTACTCTGAAGATGAAAACGACATGAACATATTTAGTAGAAATTAAGAATGGATTTCACTTCATTACTCTGAAGAAGTAATTAAGAATGAACATATTTAGTAGAAAATTAAGAATGAATTTCACTTCATTACTCTGAAGAAGTAATTAAGAATTACACTGAAGAAGTAAACGCCATAAACATATTTAAAAGAAATTAAGAATGAAAGCATGCATGATTTGGCATAGTTAAAAGTGTTTTGGTGACACAATCCACGAGAAGATCAATGTTTGATCATCGAGCAAGAAAGTGTGTGACCCCATTAACATCTTCTAGTTTCCATATTTTATCTTGACCACAAACTCACTCTTCTTTGACTACATAACTTTAGAACCTTTGAACACTACTTCACCATCCCCTGAGACACGATCCTTTAGATATCCAACTGAGCCATATATACTCTAGTATGTTAATATTAATTTCCTTAAAAAAAATATATGTTAATATTAATTACCATATATACTCAATCCATTTCAAAATACAGGTCGCAATCAAACAATGTACATATGCCAATACATTACTTTGACCATTAATATCTTTAATTATATATAATAAAAAATTATTAAAATTTTAATATTTTGAAAATATTCATTGAGACAAATTAAACAACATCTTACATAGTAACATTTGTATATATTAGTTTAAAAATATGATTAAAGTAAGCTATATTTTATTTTTTTTAAAGAATCCAATACATTACTTTGACTATTAATATCTTTAATTATATATGATAAAAAATTATAAAAATTTTAATATTTTGAAAATATTCATTGAGACAAATTAAACAACATCTTACATAGTAACATTTGTATATATTAGTTTAAAAATATGATTAAAGTAAGCTATATTTTTTTTTTGAAAGAATTAAAGTAACTATATGAATAGTGCACTTTATAAATTTGCGACATGTATTTTGAAACGGATGGAGTATAAATAATGTTTTCAATTACAACAATTATTGTTATATTAGGTAGGAGTACTAGATTTTGTAGTTTGTGTGAAACCATAAATTTGCTAACTTTTTCTATAATTTAAGCACGCTATCCTACATCAATATTCGAAAAGGTATTTGTAGTAGAATTGAAAAAGGAAATCAGCAAAAGTCAAAATTTTCTAAATAGTCACTTTAAGTCTCAAAATAGAATTTAATCTCATTGGACTTTTAACTCGTTAGACAATTTAAAACGAACATTGCAAAAAGAAAGACAAAGGTAGAAATTTGAAGATAACAACACCTGAATTGTAACAACAATAATGGAATCTTGGAGATTAAGACAAATCCTATATCTCATCAAACGAAAACACATCACAAAATAATGACTCCCACAACAAATAGGAGAAAATTCGATGGTAAAATAAAGGTATCGATGGTAAAATAAAGGTATCAATCAAATATCAAAACATTTCAAATGGATCCCAAAATGATGAGAATTTACTCTGTAACTAAGATCTTCCTCTTCTAATGTATACATCTCTTTCAATTCAAACTATGCTGTACTGCAGCATCCACTCTTCTTAACATCTGAAACATCATCTTTACCAATATTGATAGTCTCTCCCTTAGGCACTGATGCAGATCCATTCTCTTTCTCAAGAGTCTTCTTACTCACAACATTGTATATTTGAGTGAGCACTTCGACAAAAGCATTGTCGACATTCAACGACTCTAGTGCAGAAGTTTCCATGAAATATATGTTTTCTTTCTCAGCAAATGTGGTGGCTTCTTCCGTTGACACGGCTTGCAAGTGTCGAAGATCTGCTTTGTTTCCTACAAGCATGATTACAACATAGGCATCTGTGTGATCTCGAAGCTCCTTCAACCACCTCTCAACATTTTCAAATGTCACATGCCTTGTTGAGTCGTACACCAGCAATGCACCAACAGCTCCACGGTAGTATGCACTTGTGATTGCCCGATATCTGTGATCCATCAAAAAGAATGAGAATACAAGATTCAGGAATAAGACGACTAAAAGAATGATACATCAAAAAGGAATCATATTTATCCAGGTTTGATTAGTGTGTATCACATTGTAGATGAACAAATTCTCTAAATGGAACTCTAATTGTAGAGGAAAAGTAAGATGTCTTATTAGCTTATTTCTCCGGTCAAGATTATTTTCACTTCAATGGAGTAGGTTTCGATAACTATATATAACAAGTTTAGAGGTTTAGGCTTTAGAAAAGGATCCAGAGGTAATTGGAGGAATCATATTGAACAAACAAAACACCTTGATATATAATTTATCTAGGTTTTATTGGTATGTAAGTACTAAGTATTACACAGTGGATGAAAAATATATAAATTGAACCCTCATTTAAGAGGAAAAAGTAAGACATCTTAATAGCTAATTTATTCGATCCAGATTTTCAATTTAGAGGACTTGGATCCAAAAACCATATATAACAAGTTTAGGAATCAAGGCTTTTAGGGTATGTTTGTGAGTTGAATTTTGAAGAGTTTTCGAGGGGAGGGATTTGGAGGGCCAAGTAAACATCACATTTTCAAAACATTGAAAGAACAACATGATAAACGATCATATAATACTTCAATCATACTAAATTCATTTTCAAAAACAATTTATAGTACCCTCAATTTTAAAAAAGAAGTAAGCTACCCCTCCTACATTCCCTTAAAAAACCCTTCATCCAAACATAGCCTTATAAGAGAATCCAGGGGTAATTGGAGCAATCATATCAAACAAACAAACATCTTGTTATATTGAACAAATTGAAAATTTTGAAAAAACTCAATGGATATGTAAGAAACAAACAATGGTTAGGCTCAACCATAAAATTCATGGTTTTTGTGGCTGTAATTTATGCCGCATCAATCATATTTAATCACCATATTCAGCAATATTAAGAATCACAACGCAGTTGCAACCACCATCACAATTCACAATTAAAAATCATATTCAACAATATCATTCCTAGATTAAGAACATAACCTTAATCGCAATTGAACACATTTGCCGAACCCCAACATAAAAAAATAAAAAAGTACCACTTAAACATTCTTAAACCCAACAATGAATTGATTCTTTACCCAACAAAGAATTCTCAGACCGACAATCATTGTCCTAAACAACAAGATCAAAAGAAAAAAGTACACAATTATGCATTTTCACTCCATTCAATTAATCATCAATAACAAAACAAAGAAAACCCATCAAAAAAAATGAACAACTAAAACCCAGATCATAAACTAAGCATAAAGAATGAAATTGAAGAGAAAAGGTGTGACCTTTCTTGACCAGCAGTATCCCAAATCTGAGCCTTAACAAGCTTATCAAGAATCCTAACACTGCGAGTAGCAAATTCAACACCGATGGTGGATTTGGATTCCAAGTTGAATTCATTTCTAGTGAATCTAGATAACAGATTGGACTTTCCAACACCAGAATCACCGATCAAAACCAACTTGAACAAGTAATCGTATTCTTCATCTACAGCACCCATTGATGATGATGGTGAAAAATGAAGATAGATCGAAAAATGAATGAAAAGGGTTTGAAGAAAGTAGAGAGAGAGAGAGAGAGAGAGAGAGAGAGACGTGTACTCTTGAAGGAAGGAAACGTAGGAGACTGTTACAGAAAAGGAGGCCGAATGAATAGAATTCACGCTCCTCAATCAAATCAATCAATCTTTGTTTTGTTTTTTTTTCTTTCAATTTTATAATAACGGCTATTTTCGCAATGTTAGGAAGGCGTTTACAATTTTCATTTTGTTTTAAACTCGGTTTTGGGGCTAAGGATCAATTAATTTGGACGTGTTCAAAACCAAAAGAAAATTTTATATGGATTCCATCAAAATTGGAATCAGTGGCGGAGCAAAAATTATTATAAAGTTTGGATAAAAAGAAATTTGCAATGCGTTTATAAGATTTACATAAGAAATTACAATCAAATAATAAAAAAATCTAAAGAAATTGTCCAATTTATATATGTTTATATAAGAAATTCAGAAAAATTTACATAAGAAATTACAAAAAATTTGAGTCGAAGCCCGGGCAACTGCCCAGACTTGCCGGGCCTTAGAATTGCCCCGTAGGAATCAAACTTTGAGACTTCGAGATAAACATATTTTAAAGTGTCAAGTTAATACCACTAGATCAAACAAAATGGATTGAAGACACTTACATTTTATTTAAATAAAATCAATTTTATTTATGAATTACACTTAGGATATTCAAAGAAGGGTGAATATACTTGCTCGAGTGGATACCATTGGCTTCTACAACAAAATAGAGATTGGAATGTGAATTGTAACATGAATTGGCTTTTGGCGCCTTAAAGTACCAGCAAAACTCCAACACTTTCTATGACTTTGTTTACATAATACTCTCCCTATTAATGCTCGTCGGCATCATTGCAACATGGTAGCTTCTCCAAGCTACACTCGTTGTTCTTCACCCATAGAGGATATTCTTCACTATTTACGTGATTGCCCGCATTGTAGAGAGTTTTGGCTCTGCTTGAATATGGGGCGCTGTAATAATTTTTTCTCTGAATTTGATGTCAAGGTTTGGCTTCATGGGATGACAAAGGGGACTTCCTCTATTTTGTTTGTTTCACGAGTATGGTATGTTTGGTGTTGGAGAAACAACAATATTTTTTAGGATCAACATTGGTGTATTCAAGATGTGGTGCAAAAGACTTTTTTGTTACATGATGAATGCATTTCTTACTATCCCAATCTTGGTTTGAACCCACACTCATCGCGCCTCTTAGCTCATTGGATCCCCCCTCCGGAAGGTACACTCAAACTCAATATTGATGGAAGTTTTCTAGAAAATTTTGGTTGTTTAGGTGCTGGTGGTGTTGTTCACAACCACGATGGAGATTGGATAACTGGTTTTTCTCACTATGAAGCTGGAGGTGATGCATTATTAGCTGAGTTACGTGCTATCTAGATAGGTCTTGATTTTTGTAGTAAAAATGGTTATGTCGACATTATTTGTGAGAGTGATTGTTTGGAAGCAGTTGACATGATTATTGTTGGTCGTGATCATACCTTGCACACTTATACTACTGACATCTTTCATATTATAGATGTTTTACATGGAAATGGAAATACAACATTAGTGCATGTTCTTAGGGAACAAAATATGTGGGCAGATTTTATGGCTAAGAAAGGATCACATGCAAGGTGCTCTGCTCATTGGAACAACCCTCTGTCTGGCATGGAATCTCTCATCTTGAGAGATAAGCTTGAAGCTTAATTTCGTCTCTCCCTCTTTTTCTTTTTCTTTTTGCCTCGTTACATTGTAACACTACAAAAAAAGACACTGAGGATATTCATTTTTATGTTCTACTAGGGTAAAACATTTTTATACACGCATTTAATCAAAGTGGTATGTGATGTAGTATCAAAAGTAAGTATTTATGTTATCGTCTCCACAGGGACTGGTGCGATATTCTAAGTCGTTCAACAATCTATATCGTTCTGAGTAATGGAGTGGTAATAAGTTTTGTTTCATAAACTAGAAAACTATGAAATTATCAAAGATTTGAGAGTTAACGGGGAAATGATTATGTTGGGATTAAACTTCATCAACCTACGTATATGTATTCTCGAATTAGTGTTGCGGATTCTAATTATCAATTGATATTATCACATATTGCTCAACAACATCATTCGTGTCCAAATGATGTCGTGATTTCTATTGGGTCGTTTAATCGTCGATTTTTCAAACTATTAAACTTTCCAATAGTCGATTGTATCGTTGTATAGTTGATTTCCCAAACTATTAAACGATGCAAAAGCTTTGGGTTCCAATATTCAAAGTGATTATCAAAACCTAAATTCCATGTCTAGAACAAAAGCTTTGATAAAAGACTATTCTAACCTAGATTCAAAAGGTATTTTTCAATACAAATGAAATCCATAAGATTAAAAGCATGGAAAATAAGAATAACCTCAACATCATGAGATAATTAAAATCAAACAACATTATAATCAAAGGGAATACATATTAGTAGAGTTGATTACATTTAATCCCAATAAAAATAGTCTAGTTACTCATTGTCATGGTAACCTTACAAGGAGAAAAGAAGAGATGGAATGGAAGCAAGCCATGATGTCTCAATGATCTTGTGAATCCTTTCAACCCTCGTGCTCCTTGCTCCTTAATGGTCTCTCTGTGTTTCCCCTGTTTTCCCTCTCCCTGAAGTGGCTTATGTTTTGATATCCTTCTTTCTGAAATGAAGAAAGAGCTTTTATACTATTCCTGTTCTGATTGAACTCGCCATGGCAAGTAATTTGCTTGCAATGGCGAGTTGAGCTTTCTTCCTCAATGGGTTTTTGCCACGTAAGCTTTGAGGGATTAGGCCGCCTTAACTCGCCTCGTGAGTAATTTGCTCGCCATGGCACATGTACTCGCCATGGCAAGTTGGTGGCGAGTTTCCTCTAGTACTCTCTGGCTCTACTCGCCTTGAACTCGTCTTCATGCTCGCCATGGCAAGTTGACCTTTGCACAAATTCTTGTTTTTTCATTCTTTCTTAGTGTCTTGACATTAAATTCCTGTACAAATGGATAAAGTAAGATATAAAAAGCGTAATAGGGCAATTATACAATTTCTCCTGGCTTTTCCCTAAATAACTTGTAAGACAAGTAACAAAAGTGCCTTAAATATACTGTGTAATTAACTACTTCCTGGCACTTATCAGTGTGGCAATGAATATATAGACTAAATCTTATTATTTTATTTTCTTTGTATCATTAAAGTATTATAAAAAATATAACTTCAAATGAAAAAAAATGTAAAATGTAAAACCCTAAAGTAATAATATCAGTAAGAGATTATGTGTTGCTACACCACTCAATATTGTTAGCTCATTGTTTAATATGACACATTAACAAAAATAATCATAAACATATGAAATTTTAACATTTAGAAAATAAATTTTTTTAATTTAGAAAGAAGAAGATTAAAATATATATTTTGTCGTTTTATACCTAAATATAATGTCGTCAATCTTTAATACGATCACATTTATATTTTCTCAAAGTGTTTTTTTGTTTGTTTGTATGTGAAATATTATTAGATACCATTAGATTTCATACACACAACTACACGATCAAATTTGAATATAGATAAATATTTGAAGTTAACAATATCAACATTATTAGTTTCTTTAAAAAAAATATCAACATTATTAGTTGAGATAAAGTTGTAGGAAAGTCACCACCACCATGTGTTAAAAAAGTAAACCATTTAGAACGGCTGCAAAGAAGAAGAAAAAAACAAAATACATATTGAGCCACCGATGGTATTCTGAAACCACTTTGATGTTGCAATCCAAGTTGTTGTGTTTGAAAAATAAAAATTGCAATCTAAGTTTGTCACAATCATTCCGTAGAATCTTCAACTTGTGTTGGTGTGGTGAGACCAATGTTTGATAAAAGGGAGATTAAGTTAAAAAAAAAACAAAGCATGAAGCAAAAAACCAAACCGCGCCAGGTAGGGGTCGAACCTACGACTTTCTGCTTAGGAAACAGACGCTCTATCCACTGAGCTACAGGCGCTTCGATGTTTGGGTTAGAGTATTAAAGTATTTATTGAATACATACAATAGTGTTTTAGTACTACTGAGACATTATATGAGATTGAGAATTCATTTCTTTTGAGGCAAGATAAACAAATATAACTTTGAGGTTAAGTTTGCTTAAAGAACAATGAGATTGGACTATGATTTTTGTTCTGCATCTTGATGTAATTGTTGCTGTTTATGTGGGTTAAAAGTCAATAAAATAATTTAGCTGCTTAACCTTTCAGCCTTTGTTTAAAGCAAATGACAAAACTTAAAGCATTTTACAACTTGTGAAAAGGATCTGAATCATGATGATTAACCACAAGAATAATGCTAGGAATATTAACCATTACTAATACTATATTTATATTTCAATCCATAGAAAAGGATGAAATGGAATGAAAAGAGAGAAGATATTATATATCTTTGTTAAAAAAAATTAAGAGTGAAAATTCAATTTGATCTTTCACATTTTTTTTCACGGTCTAGTTTACTTTCTGACAAAATTAAAATTAGTCCATGACAATTTTATACGGAGTACAAATTAGTTGCTGGTTCATTATAATAGAGTGACTGAATTAGACCGCGAGAAAATTGTGAAGGACCGAATTGAGTCTTCACTCAATCTTTAAAATTAAAATATATGAAATAGACATGTTTATTTTATCCCACTTGCCATTATTACAATAGCCGTCAACCAATATTAGATTGGTCCAAGTGAATTGGACTTGAATCCCTTAAACAAGGTTTTGACTACAAAGTTTGTTAAAGAAAAAACGTGGTTAGAAGGAGAGACTTCGCGAAAGGTGACCAACCAAATTCTCTAATAGGTATTGACCATGGATAAAAACAAAGATCTTGTGCAACATTAATTCTATTATTTCTTATCACAAAATTTATCCTTGAATATCCAGTTACATATAACATAGGAACATCATTTGGACCCATCAACAAAAAATTACAAGAAAACTTAATGAAAGTAGAGTTTGGAATACATTTGTTCAAAAGGCTGAACCATGGAATCAAATGTCAGAGGATGTGAATCAAACATCAAACATGAATACCGATTAAAGGAAAATACATGATCTGTTCTTCTTTCTTTTTTTCTTTTGCTTAGGAGGCTGCAAAACAACCTTGATTGCAGCATCAAACACAGCCTTCACATTCTGAAACATTGCAATAACTCATAAAATTAGTACAAGGCTAATAGTGTGGTTGTGTTAGATCTTTTTTTCTAATTCTAATTAATTTAAAATAACCATAAGTTTATAACTAAATATATGAATTTTAAAAAATAACCTGTTGAGTCTTTGAGCTGCATTCTAAGTACACAGCTGCACCAATTGCTCTCTTCAGCTCTTCACCCTGCCCATAAATTTTACGTTATTTATGTGTACTCTAAAAAACCTATAAAAACCTAGATAGCGTATTAACGCAATCAAGCAATTGAGAGATCTCAATCGTTGGATGAAAATCAGACGACTCGTATGCTAACTTAAATACTATTTGGAATACTTGGTTTCTAGCCATCATTAGCGGCTGAGATCTGCAACTGCATGACTGCATAGAATCCAATTTCTACGAATCTGTATGACTTACCTGGGCAGTAGTTATAGCTGTAGCTCCTGGATGATCAATCAAATACTGCCTATCTTCCCTCAAATCTGCAAGCCAATAATATAAACGTTCCAATTAATTATTAAATGACTACTAAGGCTAAACTTTTATTGTAAGTAACATTAAATTCCCAATTAAGTTATATATGTTTAGCTCCTACCAAGTTTGGTTCCCACAAGTACAATTGGCACAGTTGGAGCATAATGTCTCAGTTCAGGAATCCACTGCATAAAACTAGCTAGTGTTAGATTCAATTGAATAAAATTATACCATATAAAAATTCACAAGTGAATAAATGTGACTTCACAATAACCTTTTTAGAGATATTCTCATAACTGGCTCTGCTCAGTAGTGAAAAGGCCAACAAGAACACATCTGCTCCTCTATAGCTCAAAGGCCTAAGCCTGTTGTAATCCTCTTGTCCTGAATTTTTATGAAGCCACAAAAATTTAGTAAATATTGTAAATTGCAAGACGTACCGGCTAAAGAAAATGCTTACCAGCAGTGTCCCATAATCCAAGATTAACTGTGCTGCCATCAACCACAACATTTGCACTGAAGTTATCAAAAACGGTAGGCACATAATCCTTCAATAAAAAAAAACAAGTAAATTTGTTATGAACCAACCAAACATAAACTGAATTTACATGTTAAAACAAAAAAAACATCATGTGCTGTTATCATACCGTAGGGAATGTATTGCTTGTGTAAGAGATAAGCATACATGTCTTTCCAACAGCACCATCTCCAACAGTAACACATTTGATGAATCTTGCTGTACTCATTTTCTGTTTCACACCCCTTTTTTTTTTCTTTCAAAGCAAAGCTTTCTCTACCGTTTTGTTATTTCCATCACTGCATGCTTCTATTATATTTCCTTCACTTGAAAATATTTGAACTAAAAGTAGAAGAATGAAAAGAAGAAAGTGTAGTGTTAAGAAAGAAAAGGGGGAGGGGTGTAAATTTGAATTTTGAATTGAAAAGGAGGGGAAGTGAAGCATTTAATAAGGCAAGTCCTATGGCACCAACTTTAGTGTGACTCTTTTTAACTTGAACATTATTGCATTTAGCTTTCTGTTTCTTTAAGGGGAAGGACAGAGTTTTTAGATCAGCAAAAAAGGACTTGTTTGGTGTTGTAGTGGTGTTAGTTGGTTAAGTATTGTACAAGGGAGATAGTGAATAATTATTAGTACTTAGAATATCAACATTGTTTGATTAATGGCTACACAAACAAAATGAGAGTTAATCACTGATGGAGAAAAATATAAGTTGATTGTAAAAATTGAAGGTTTAGAGTTTGGATAGTACCAAGTTGTTGGTACAAGTGTCATACAGCTAACCAAACACTAAATATTGGAGCAATTGAGAAGTGGGTGGATGGATTAGAAATTACTATGTTCAGGAAAAATATTGATTTCCATGTCACTATATCACTGCCCAAATGATAAATTTTTGTTCAAGTCCTTAGTGGATCTAATTTATTGACCGATTAGAGTTATGACCCATCAATGTGTTTTGATTTTTTTATAGAAAAAATTTAGGTGAGTTGCATTTAAAAATCCTTCAGGGTCAATAAAAGTCTCTAAACTCATAAAATTGATAGAGATAAGTACATGATATCTACTAACAAACTCTTCACATCGTCAACAAAATTCAAACTAAAATGTTTGTAAAATTTGAATTGAGTCTCCACTAATTGGACTAATTACCAATGTGTTTTCATTTCTTCGGTAAAACAAACTTTTTTGGCATATAATAATAATTTTACTTTGGATTATCATTATTGATACGAATTTATTCATACTCTAATCTCTTGTTTGGTAGAGGTGAATTAGGGAAGAGAGAAGTTGAAGCGAGAGAGATAGAAGAGAAAAGGACAGTTTCTTCAGTTTGGCAAACCAGCGAAGAAAGTGGAGAGAAAACAAAACTTTATAATATTTTATATGTTATTCCATCCATACCCTTGTCTCTTAGCTACTTTCTTATCAAACTCAAAATCATCAACTATGCCATTTCAACTTTCAAGTGTTGTTGGTGCCATGGCTGTACATCCTTTTTACTTAATTAGCATTGTATATAAATGGAGATGGGGAAGTGGAATGACCAAATGTGGTGGTCGTGTGGTGTGAGTTACAGTAGTTAATTAATATAATGAAATCATAATTTAAATTAACAAAATTAATTTTTTTTTATGTACAAGGCTAAAACAAAATTAATATTTAAATCAACATGAAAATAATAGTAATTTAATATTAATTAAATCTATTAAAAATAATTGGGTCAATTTACTAAATTAATAAGTAAATTTGTATAAAATTAAATTAAATATGATGGGTCAGGGGTATTATAGTACTTTTGTATATAATCAACATATCTCTCTTCTATTTCTTTCATCTCTCTTTTATACCAAACAATACATCAAATTTACTATATTTCTCACTTCTTTATCTCTTCTCTTAGTCTCTCTCACCTATTTCTCTCTTTACAACTTCTCTTCCAAACCAAACACACCTTAAGAGTCATGAATCAAACATCTTGATTTGACTACTTGAACCAAAACTCTCCCTTTGTAACAGAAATCAAACCTCTCCTCTCAAATCTCTTACCACTTGAATCAATTCATTATTTATCATTAATAATAATAATAATAATAATAATAATAATAATAATAATAATAATAATAATAATAATAATACTTTATATGCATTAATAATCAATAATATATGACATAGTACATTATTATTGAGTACCAACTGTAATTTCACCAATTTGCAAGCAACTACGATTATTTTTCACAAGTTTTTATTTTAAAGAAGAAAAAAAAAATGAATTCTTGATTACGGTTCACATGGAAGAAACAAACCAATCCAATCACCATCAACTAAAAGCTATGTCTATATAATACATGAGAGCAATTATAAATTTCATTAATACACCCAAATACAATTAGTATATTACTTCTCCCACCGTTTTTTTAGTTTTGTTAATTTAGTTGCTTTAAGCTAGGCAACAGCACCAATAAGCATAGCTTTATAATCATGATTTAGTATGAAAAAGTCTAGTTCAACCCTGTTTTGCAAGCTAACTATGATTCTTTTGAATGTATCTCATGATATATATAGAGTACAAGCTAAGCTCATATCTTCTTAACTTCTTTAATAAAGAGCAAATCATGTCCCAACTGAAAATTAATATCTGTAAGGCAAATTCTATGGTACACCCAATATATTTGAGTGTACCGGTACACTCATTCTTTAAATTAATAACTAAATGAGTTGTTTTTTTGAAGAAAAATATATTTTTTTATCACTTATAATTATAATAACTAAATCTTATTCATCAAAAGTGTCAACGAAATACAATTAATTTTTTTTGAATTTTTATCACTCATAAT
>Ga0315914_1002357_pt1 | contig 28957 bp, 17 predicted proteins | sample MpolenodulesMG_FD_203920 | JGI IMG/M metagenome (GOLD analysis project Ga0315914, IMG submission 203920) | Medicago polymorpha root nodule microbial communities from Los Angeles, California, United States - elongated nodules | ecosystem: Host-associated > Plants > Roots > Nodule | place: USA...
TATTTTAATTAGTTACCATATTTATCACTTTAATTAAAGTAAAATAAGTGGAATCTGTTCATTTATTGCTCCTTAACCAGTGCCCCGGGAGCACCGGTTAGCAACACCCTTTATTTATATATATTAATTATGCTTAATTTGTTACTGAACATAGATATAAATATCTAAAATTTTGTTTTTATTTCCTTTAAAAATACCAACAAGTTTTGGTTTCTCAAATGTTTTTGTTACTTCTTTTGGTCCCTAGTTTTAATTAGACTGTGTGTCCATCCATGTTTGTTTGATATTTAGTTATGATAAGGAGTTGGATAAAGATAGAATATGATAGTGACATGATAAACAAGTATCATATCTTACGTTTGGTGAACATGATAAGAAAGATTATAGCATTCTTTTATCATATCGAGTGTTTGATGTACACTTCTCTTAGAAAAACACATAATGCAATTAACATTTTTTTATTTTTTTTCAATCAACATGCTTTGTAGAAAAACAGAGAATATAGTTTTTTCAATTAACAGGTTTTTTTTTCCTTTCCAATTAACGCTTTCCTATTAACATTCAATCATCCATATGTTTTTCCCCAATTTAACGTGCATCATAGAAAAACAAGAATATAGTTTTTCAATCTTCAACTATGAAGAACAAAAAAGCAAAGAAATATGATTAAACAAGAACAATAAGGAATCGATTCATAGGAATGAACTACGTGAAAGTGTTTGAGTGATGAAATAATGATACCCGTGAAAGATTTTCCAATCCTATTAAATCCGTAACCCACAAAAATGTAAGGATTAAAATAACAAAGAGGTTTAACGAGAGCGTCATTCCACCCAAATTGCATATCAACAAAATCAATTATCATTTTACTCGATGAGAAGGCATTTTTATTTGGTCACCCAAATGTTAAAACGGTCATAAATCGTTATCTCTCAGGTTCCACCCCAAAACAATGGCATAATGCAATTCATTGAGGCATACCTAACGCCAAAGTGCACAAGCTCAATGCTCTGCTGACTCATATGAACAATGCACTGGACATCGAGAAGAACCATTGGAATGAGCTGAGCCAGCTGCGAAAGAAGAATGATGCTCATTTTTCGGACCATTGGACATAAAATAAAATACTATTCAAAATATGCTATTAGACTACTGATTTCTTGTTCCAGTGCGTATTAAACTAATTACTTGTTACAATGCGTATTAGAGCCTATTTATTATAGCTTTTTTTTATTAAAAAATCATTTTTTTTTAAAAAATAATCACTTTTAAAAGTTTTTCATCCGTTTATTACAACTTTTTAAAAAAATCAAAATCTAAAAAAAAAATCTAAAAGTAACTTCAAATGAGAAGTTGTTAAGAGTAGGTTCTCAAAAAAAAATATCGAGGAGAGAGAAAATACGGGTCAAAATATTTAACTAATTTTGTAACACAAAATCCATTTTATATAGTTGTATCAAAACAAACTAAATTATTTTATACAAAATTGACTTTTATTATGGTAAACAAACTCAAAATAGATTCTAATTATGGTAAACAAACGCAAAATAGATTCTGATTTTTCATAAAATCTCTAAAATATAATCTTTAAATTATTTTTTGTCAAAATCACTTTTATTTTAATTCGTAACAAACTGACCCTTGATCTTTTTTTAGGATTGTGTAGTTAAATTCTTAAAATTTATTCCCTCCATCTCAAATTAGGTTAGGATAGGAGGATGTAAGAAACAGACCCGTTTGGATTAGTTGTTTTTTTTTAATACGAAAGGAGAAAATTTTAAATAAAAATAAAATGATACAGAAACTGGGGGGACATTAGACCTGATCCAGGTTTAAATGAGAATACATTATGATAATAAATGGAGCAGCCCTAATCAATCATAACAAACAAACATTCCTCGCGGGCGTAACCTAACGAACCCGCTTACGGGCGCAAAACCAAGCTACAAAAAAAGATGAAGAGTACGTGAATGTATGGATAAAAAGGGTTATAAATTGGATCGACCGCCAACACGGTTTCAAGATCCACGTACTAGCAACCCCCTGAACAAAGCAACATGCATAATAGCTCTTTTGAGCATAACATTCCACAGGGACTAAGGCAGAAGAGAAGACGGTACCAGAGTGGAGGCTGAATTAAAGACTTGAGACCTGTAGATCTCAACAGACCTGAAACATCAGAGAATCAATCACAGAACCACCAACACACCAGTTTCAAGTAGCGCTTGAACCCAAATCGTGGGATTAGTTTAACACATTGTAACCGAACAGTCCTTTCGGGTTAATAAATCTAAACCCTTTTGAGTTTACGAAATCAAACCGAGGTCACATTTGTCACCACCCAATCTCATATCAGAAACACAAATATAAATAAACACAAACATACAAAATAAACAGAATCAAACAAATGAAACGAACACCAACGGAAGAACATAACCAAACTCCATATCCAGCAACCGGAGAGCAGAAACTCTGCATCCAGCAACTGGAGAACAAAAACAACTCCTCCACCTTGCCAAAAAGACCCCCACAGTCCGACGTGGAGGAGGCGCACCCAAAACCATAAAATACCCACGAACCGAGCTTAATCCAATGAAGATCTACATATCAAGGCACACCATCACCAACCAAACTGAAACCTCCCAAACGGTTGCAACGACGACTAAAACAGATCAAGCTTGCGTCCAAACTAGGTCTGACGACGACTGAAGAGCGAACACGAACGAATGTTAAGGGGTGTCGATGGTGCGAGGAACCTACGATCTCGTCGCACCACCAATGAAATAGATTACATCAGACCTTGTTATTTGGATGTGAAGGGGAAGAAAGGAGGAGGTCGGTGGTGGTGTTGTAAGAAGGAGAAAAGTGGTTGAAGGGTAGTGAGAGACGAGAGCTTCTCTCTAAACACGCTTCAAACTACATATTACTTATTTGGATTAGCTTATATTATAGTTTATACAACACAGTTTATGGAAATAAATAAATTTTTATGTATTATTTATAAGTTATTTACATACGTTCAAAATCTGATTATGTAAATTATTGTCTCTTTGTCTGAGTTAAGGAAAAAAAAGTAAAGACAATATCTAAGTTAAGGAGAGAGTATACAATTTACATAAGGGCACTCACCAATTGAGTTAATCATCAATTTCGTCCCTGAATTTGCACGAGTCGGCCAAATTCGTCACCAAATTTAACGAAATATCAAAATAGTCCCTGAATTTGTAAAATGTCAATCAATTTAGTCCCTCCGTCCAATTGGAGTGTTAACGGTGTTGACGTGGCCGTCAATCTCTCACATGTCAGATGCCACATAAGCACGGACTAATTTGGTTGATAGTGACCAAAATTTATTCTACACTCCAAAGTTCCTAAAGTTTCTTCCAATAATTAGTGGTAACGTTCTTCCCAAATTTAAAAAACTCCTAACCCTAATTTTTTTTTTATTGAATCCGAAAACCAGATTCCCCAAAATTTCTTCAAGCAAATCTGTTTAAATTGAATCCGAAATGATGGTGGGTGGGTATATCTAGGTGTGTGTAGAGTTGTAATGAAAAGAGGTTGAAGATGAATGAAATGTAGCCATTTTGTAATAATTTTACCATCATATTAGTCCCCAATTTAAGAAAACATCAAATAAGTTCTTGAATTATATAAATAGAAATCAATTTGATCTTTGAAGTAGCCTCTGCAATGTCCCACAAACATAACTCATAAGCATCCATTTTTTCCCAAATACAAAATTCACCACGAACATATTGCAGTCTCTGACACTCATTTCGCTCTAAACCACCCCAGTGATGCAGGATTAGCGTGATATTGTCTTCCATCCTACGGATTTTGGCAACATTAGTCTTAACCACAAACAAAACAACATCAAAATACAAACCCTAAAATGAAAACCTTTTTCCGAAATTGTTTTAATAAATCAGTAATTTCCTTCATTACTACCAACCAGAAAAAGTCAAATTTTTAAGTCTTAAATTGAAAAACCTAAAACGAATAATCTAAACAACCATCTAAAAAACACAACACTCGCAAATAAAAAACAAAGCAAGCATCAAATGAAGTTTAAAGTTGAAAACGAAATGATAAAAACTAAACACCAAAATAAAAAACGGACAAAAAATGGGTGAAAACGAATATAGAAAAAGAAAAGGAAGAGGAACGACGTTACCTTAACCACAAACGAATTCTTGCTTCAAAAATCCAACATTGATCGTCGGAGATGATGATGATTTTGGAGAGGTGAAGATGGCGAAGGTTTTAGCGGGAAGGAGAAAGGTCAGAGATGTGTTTGATGTGAAAAGAGTGAAATCTGAGGTGGAAAGTAAGGGTAAAAAAATTGGTAAAACTGAAAAACTTGAGATTGAAAGGTGAAAACAGAAATTTTCATCGTTTCCGTACAAGACAACAAAACATGTAACAAAGCATTTGGATGGAGGGACCATTTTGATGGACGGACCAATTTAAAGAGTATGTTAATATTTCGTTAAATTGGGGGAACGAATTTGACCCGTTGGTGCAAATTGAGAACGAAGTTGATGATTCACTCTTTTCTTTCTATCTAAAAACCCTGGTTTGTCGATGTTGATCTCTATCTCTCTCGCTACCGCACTTCTGTCACGCGCGTTCTTTTTCGAGTTCTTCCTGTGTCGTCGCCACTGGTGAGTTTCCTTCTTCCTCCTTTTTCTCTTCAGATTCTTACTATTTATGTATTACTAAAACTGATATCAGGTGGTGACTGGTGAATAATCAGATTCATTGATTTAGACATCAACATCTAAACATAAATAAATCTCAAACATTTTTGGATCAAAGATCGGAGAGTTTATTTAAATTTAAAAAAACAATGAAATGTTGTGAAAAAGTGAAACCCTAGAACCCTAGCATTCAGCTGAGTTTAAGTTTTTACAATGATCTTGCTTTGAATGAGAAACATTTATGTTGTTTTCCTGTTGAAGATTCCATGCAAACATCTCCCCCAACCTAACCAAACTGGGTTTGACTCAGTGTCTGTGGTTTTTGTGCCCGATTAATTAACATATTCATTGATCGGATATGAAAACCACATTATTTTGTATCAGATTCAGCTTGGTTAGATTGTTTAAGATAGAATCAACCACTGAACATGTTTTTCAGAAATATGGTGGGTTTGGTTGTGATTAGTTTTTTTGCCCCACCATTCTACTAATTCCATCTTACATTTTCTTATCTGGCTATTATTTAAATTTTAAGTGTTCATTTTCTTATATAAAGTGTCTGTCAGTTTGATTGTTTATTGCCTTCAGCTGTTCCGCTGAAGGTGAAAGGGGCAATGATTACAAAGAGGGAAGATGTCTTATGTGGGAAATAATACCTAATTCCATCCATCGCAAATGCTGGGTGCCTAAAGAGTAATTTTCAAAATCAAAACCAAAAACAATAAACAAAACAAATTATAGGTCAGAAGTTGAAGGTGTCGCTATACCCTTTTCACCAGAGGAGTTTTGGCTCTGGTATCCTCAAATTCTGTCTTCTTCTTTTTTCTCCTCTTCCTCTCTCTCTCTTACTGTCCTTTCAAATTGAATTGGGTTTTTTCCTACAATGATAGATCTATCAAATTTACACTTCATATGAGACCCTCACCCTTCTCATTTTCCATTCTCATGATCATTTTTAGCTTCTTTGTTATAGTTTTTTTTTTCCTTGCACTGAAATTGTTTTGAATGGGAAACATTTTGTTCTTTTCTTGTTGATGATTTTGTTTTGAATTATCTCAAATAGGCTTGCTTCAATTTCCCCTAACCTAACCAAACTGGATTGACACCCGAGTCTGTGGTTTCTATGCCCGGTTAATTTATTTAGGTAATTGGGCATGGAAACCATCGACTTGGCGTAAAATCTTATTTGGTCAGGCTGTTTGAAATTGAATCAAATCAACCAACCACTGAACATGTTTTTTTACAAATATGGTGGGTTATGTTGTAATTGGGCAACTAGAGATGGAATCCAGGGATGCTGAGTTTTTTTGTTTCACCATTCTACTAATTCCATCTCACAGTTTCTTATTTGTTAGTATCTGCTATTTAAATTTAATGGTGGAACCCCTTCCCGGACCTTGCGTATGTTGGAGCTTTGATGCACTCTGCTGCCCTTTTTTTATGTATTTTTTTTTTAATTTGACAGAAAATTTGTGGTTTTATAATAAGGAAGAAGATGTAATGTAGTATACATATGGATATTTGGAATCAATTTGCTGCATTTGCACTCTTGTTCTCTTTTAGTAATTTGATACAAGTTATGAGCTTTCACGCTTGTATATTAATCAATACTGAGGTATGTAGGGATGGTATAAAATTGCATGTTTTTAAGCCATGAAATTGCATGTTAAGTATTGATCCTGAGAATTTTGTGAGACTGATATTGATGAGCCATTACAGTGTTATCTTTGAGTAATAGTTAACCAGAGCATATGTCCAGCGGTGAAAGGGTCCGCTTCAGAAATGTTTATACCTAACTTTTGGGAAGTTGAATGCAACCACAATCTTAGAGTAATAATTAGCCATACCTAATGTTTATAATACTTAATGTTTATACCTATATTTACCCTTTCTGTTTACATTTGTTGAATCACTTCAAATTGGGAAGTGAACATTGAATTGAAACATTTGTGGAGTCTTAATTAAGACTGTTCAGTTGCTCCCTTCAATTCAATATTTTTGAAGTTATATAAGGAAGTTATCACAGATACACTTGATATTAAAGGTGTAGCAAGTTCAATGATTTCAATGTAGTACTAGATATGAAATATGAATACAGACTAAATAAGTCTTGGAGTAAAGTGTACAAACCGAATAAATCTCATTTTTTAGTATTATAATTTACTATAGTTTAATCCTCAAATAGCTGGGCTTAGAGACGAGTCTCTAGAATGGATGAAGTAAAAATAGGTTTTGGCTGATGTGGGATACAAATCCGAATTATCCCTTGATAGAGTAGGATACCTTTATTTGTCCCCGATTTGTTTGTGGAACCAATTGGGTTTTCAGATACTGTTTTTGCTCGTCACCCGGATGCATCGACTATGGTTACAGTATAGAATAGTTTGTTATGCAGAATTTAACTTGAATCATGCCTTTTTTATTCAATCGTAACCAATGTATTCTTTTTAACATTATTTATAGTTTATATTGTCATCCGCAAACAAGCAAGAGTGTAGCAAGTCTTACATGGGTACATGATTCATTGTTCATTGCTTTTAGCTGTTTGCTGATAGTAGAAAAATGGGGCGATGATTACAATGAGAGAGAGGTCTTTAGTGGGAAATGCCCAATTTATTCAGAAAATCATAACCCAATTTCTATCAGAGTTAGGATCCTCTCCATTTATCAATATCAACAAAAAAATGAAAAGAAAAAGAAAATGAAGAAGGTTAGAACTTGAAGGTGCTGCCATACCCTTTTCACCAAAGGGCTTTGGCTTTGGTATCTCATATTCTATCTTCGTCTTCTTTATCCCCTTCCTCTTTCTCTTACCGTCCCTTCATATTGAATTGGGTTTTTTCCACAGTGACAGAGCTTTCATAATTTAAACGATATGAGCCCCTCAACCTTCTGATTTTCCATTATTATTATTATTATTATTATTATTATTATTATTATTAACTTATTTGTTTTTAAGAATTAGTTTTGTTCAGAGTTAGTGTTTTTTTTTGCACTGAGTTTATTTTGGATGAGGAAACACTTCATGTTCTCGTTTTCTGATGAACATGTTTTTCAGAATATGGTGGATTTGTTGTAATTGGGCAGTGGCCAGACAACCGTAAAGATTGAATCCACTGATGTTGAGTTTTTTCTTGTCTCACACTTCTACTAATTCCATCTCACATTTTTTTTCTTATTTGTTACCTGCTAATTAAATTTAATTGTTCATTTGGATGTAATATTTTTAATATTGACATTACTTTTGGGGTTTAATAAAAAGGAAGAAGACATAAAGCATTATGGAATCAATTTGCTGCTTTTGCATTTGCACTCTTTTTTTTTCCTTTCTTTTAATTTGATAAAAATTAATAGCTTTCACATTTTTATATCAATCAAAATACTGAAGAAAGTTATGCGGAGATGGTATAGAAATAGAATGTCGTCCTAAGTTAAGTTGTTTATCATATGTGCAATGATAGTGTTAACTTAAGAAATGTTTATGCCATCTCTTACATTGAGCTTTTATTTACGTTTGTTCATTCAGTTCAAAATGTGAAGCGAACATTGAATTGAAATGCTTGTAGATGCCTAATTAAGACTGTGCAATCACCCCCTTCAATTCAATTTTTTTTTGAGTAATAAAAGTAAGTTATCACAAGTATACTTACTATTGATGGTGTAGCAACTTCAGTAGCTTCAATGCAGCATATATATGAATAAAAGTTTAAAAAATATTTAGAGGAAAGACCAGATTAATCTCAATTTTAAGTATTGGCGAGGAGGTGAGCTGGAAGCATATTGCAGAGTTTGCTTTGTTTGCAGTAAGTAACTGCTTGGTTAGAAAACAGTAGATGAAGATGCTGTCATTTTTATACAAATGATGTTATAGGAATTTGATATATAATATAGAGGTAGCTGTAATATATCCTGAGTAAACTGATTGGGCAGTAGTTTGTGATTGTACTAGTTGTCTACTTGCGATTAATAAAATATTGTTTGTTCAATTTCTGTTTGACTCTGATTGGGGTTTCTAGCCAATGGTGCTTTGGAATAAAAAATTTGAGGCTGCTAGTCACCCTTGTGCAGCAACTATGGTTTTATTAACAGTTGCTTCAATGGATTTTTTTTTTTGTGTGGAACAGTGGTAGTACCTGCGTTGATTTTTTATTTTTTTTTTGGAGGGAAATTAGGACATGGTTTTGCAATGTTTTGTTAAAAAATTAAATTGATAAAAGGAGGATGAAGCTGAAGTGAGAGCTGCAAACTTGTGTTCATTGTGGGAATACTATATAAAAGACTCCGCATGACGTCCTTTCAAATTTGTCACAATTGATGGCGGAGATAGGGTATGTTTTTGTTTAATTTTAACGCATTGTTCTCTTGATTCATGTCATTACATTTTTTTATCTATTTAGATTAAACTCTTATTTATCTTTATTACCCCTTTAAAAAGACTGAATATTATTTTGGATCCTTTACTCTTAAGATTAGAACTATTTGCCCTTCTGAACATGTAATTTAAGGGCATTTGATCCTTTCACTAGGATCTGGGTTGTATTGGAGTTGTGGAAGGTCAGTGATGATTATAAATGTAATATAGAATTGGATAAGGGAGCAAAAATTAGTTTGAATTAGAAGACACTCGTCAAATACAATGAATCTTTATTTGTTCTTGACCATTGGTCATATGTAAGAAAAATTAGTTTGATTGTTAGGATCAAGATTTTTGTCTGTTGATGTTTGTCTGCATCTGAAATTGTTATGTGTATAATATGGATGAAGAATGTCTCTATTTATAGCCAATTTTAACTGTACTCTCATTATTTAACATTGAGTTTAATTTATTCTAAAAAAAATCTCAACATCTGAAATATTTTGATGAGCACATGTGGAATTTTTTATTAAAAGAAAAATGTAATCTTTACAAAGGTGAAACTGTAGAAATGGCCGACACTCTATTCTATGTAAGTGTGGGTTATATTCACTGTTCTTTGCCTTCAACATTCAGCAAGAAAAGGGCTATGATTACAATGAGAGGCTTTAGTGGGAAATACCAATTCAATCGGAAAATCAGAATCTCACCTGAAATTGGCTCTAACTTCTTTCAAAATCCAAAAAAAAAAAAAAAAAAAACTAAGAAAGTCTGAAGTTGAAGGTGCCGCCTCAGTACCCTTTTCATCAAAAGGGGGTTTGGGTTTGGTATCTCAGTTTCTGTCTTCGTCTTCTTTCTCTTCTTCCTCTTTCTCTTTCCGTCCCTTCAAATTGGATTGGGTTTTTTCCTACAGTGGCAGAGCTTTCATGATTTATACTTGATATGAGCCCCTCAACCTTCTGATTTTCTTCTATGAGTATTAGTTTATTTAGTTATTTTTGGTATAAAAAAATTGTTCTTTTATTGTTAGAATTTTTTTTGCATTGATTTTATTGTGGATTGGGAAACAGTTTTGTTGTTTTTTTGAAGTTATAGTGCCTATAGAAAAAGCATGAATATAGTTACTACATGTTTTTTAATATGTGCCCCTCAACCTTCTCATTTTCAATTTTTGTGATTATTGTTTTACAAATTTGTTTTGTTCAGAAATAATTTTATTTTGCATGAGAAACATTTTTGTTGTTTTCTCGTTGAAGATTTAATGCGTACATGAAAAGCTTGATTATAGCTCATGTTTGTTCCAATTTCCCCCAACCTAACCAAACTGGGGTTAACACTAGCGTCTTTAGTTTTTATGCCCGATTAATTGACGTATTCAATTAGTCGAGCGTGAAAACTACAAATGCTACGTGTTGAACCGGGTTTAGTTAGGTTGTTGAAGATCGAATCAAACCAATCAACCGTTAACATGTTTTTGTGTGTTTTGTTGTAATTGGGTAGCGGCGGCTAGATAACGATAGAGATGGAATCCACATATATTGATTTTTTTGTCTTGCCATTCTACTAATTCCATCTCACATATTCTTATTTGTTTGTATATGCTTATTTAAATTTAATTGTTTTATGTATTGTTTATTTTGACAGATAATTAAGGGTTTTATTATAATAAGGAAGAAGACATAAAGTAGTATGCAATATGCATATGGATACTGTGTTTGGAATCAATTTGCTGTATTTGCAATTTTTTTTATTCTCTTTTAATAATTGGATAAAGTTATGAGCTTTCGCACACTTGTATGTTAATACTGAGGTATGTGTGGATGGTATGGAATTGCATGTTTTTAGGAATAGAATTGCATGTTATGTATTGATCCTAAGAATTTGGTGAGACTTGATGGCATTGATAAGCTGTTACAGTGTGAACTCGGCGTAATACTTAGCCGGAGCATACGTGTAACTCTGAAAGTGTCAAGCTTCAAAAATGTTTTTACCTAATTTCTTGAGAGTTGAATGCATCCACCATCTCCTACATTACCTTTGTTTACATTTTTGTTGAATCAGTTCAAATTGGGAAGTGAACATTGAATTGAAACATTTGTTGATGCTCAATTAATCCTCTTCAATTGCTCCCTTCAATTCAATATATTTGAAGTTATATAAGCAAGTTATCACAGATATGTGTTCACTGATTTCAATGTAGTACTAGATATGAAATGTGAATGCAAACTAAATAAATCTTAGAGTAAAGTGTACAAACCAAGTAAATCTCATTTCTCAGTATTATAACTTATAGTTTAAGCCTCAATTAGTTTTGCTTAGAGTTGAATCTCTAGAATGGACCAAGTCAAAACAGGTTTTGGCTGATATGAGATGCATAACTGAATTATCCTTGGATTGCAAGATAAGGGATGATTGAAGTTGGATATCTTTATTTGTCTCCGATTTGTTTTCAGATTTTTTTTTTGCTCGTCACCCGGATGCAGCAACTATGGTTACAGTACAGGAATAGTTTGTCGTGCAGAATTTAACCAATTTATTCTTTTTAAAATCTGCAAGCAAGAAATAGTTTATATTGATAGCAAGTCTTACATGGGCACATGATTTGTTGTTCATTATATGTGTGGGTTAGATTCATTGTTCATTGTTTTCAGCTGTTTTGCCGAAGGTAGAAAATGGGGCGATGATTACAATGAGAGAGGTCTTTAGTGGGAAATACCCAATTTAATCGGAAAATCATAACCCAACTTCTATCAGAGTTAGGATTCTCTCCATTTATCAATATCAACAAAAACATGAAAAGAAAAAGAAAATAATGAAGGTTAGAACTTGAAGGTGCCACCGTACCCTTTTCACCAAAGGGGGTTTGGCTTTGGCATCTCATATTCAATCTTCCTCTTCTTTCTCCTCTTCCTCTTTCTCTTACAGTCCCTTCAAATTGAATTGGGTTTTTTCCCGCAGTGAGAGATTTCATAATTTACACTTGATATGAGCCCCTCAACCTTCTGACTTTCCATTATTATGATTAATAACTTATTTGTTTTTTTTTTGTGCACTGATTTTATTTTGGATGGGGAAACACTGGCATGTTGTTTTCTCGTTGAAGATTCAGCACTGACAGAAAAAGCTTGATTGTAATAGCTACTGCTTGTTTTCTGGCGAACATGTTTTTCAGAAACAATATGTTGGATTTGTTGTAATTGGGCAGCGGCCAGACAACCATAGAGATGGAATCCACATATGTTGAGTTTTTTCTTGTCTCACCATTCTACTAATTCCATCTCACATTTTTTCTTATTTGTTATCTCCTAATTAAATTTAATTGTTCATTTTGATGTAATTTCTGTTATTTTGACATAAACCTTTGCGGTTTTATAATGAGTTAATTAGGAAGAAGACATAAAGTAGAATGATATGGGTACTGTGTTTGGGATCTAAATGATGCATTTGCACTCTTTTTTTCTTTCTTTTAATTTATTTGATTTGATATAAATTAAGAGCTTTTTCTCTTATGTGTTAACCAATACAAGAGGAAGGTATGTGCAGATGGGATAGAATTGCATGTTAGTATTTGATACTGAGAATTTGGCGAGACTTGATGACACTGTATACTTTGTGTTTGTGGCTTGTTATATTTATTTAATAATATAAGTTGTTTACCTAGGTACATGAAGTAGTACCTGCCAGAGCATATATTGCAATGGTGATAGTCTCTGCTTAAGAAATGTTTATGCGGAATAATGTCTTGAAAGTTGAATGCATGAACCATCCTACATTGACCTTTTTGTTTACATTTGTTGATCTTTCCCTAATAGAAATGTGGGATGCTGTATAAGTGTGAGTTGTATTCTTCTACCAAGGCTTTTAGGGTTTTGCCAGTTTTGCTGAGCCTAAAGATTAGGGCAGTGATTAGAATGAGAAAGTTGTTTACCTGTTATTGAAGGTGTGGCAACTCCAATGGTTTCAATGCAGCAGATGTGAATACTTAATAATAATCAATGTTCCTGAGAATGGAAAGGCAATGGTATAGACATTCATGATAAGCAATGTTCCTAAGAATTCAGTGAGATATTGGTGAGTCTTTACAGTGTGAGCTTTGTGTTGTGGCATATTGGATTGAGGAATTTGTCAAGGGCTGTTTGTGTACCATTTTTTAAGTTAAAATCATGTGGTGGTTATAGAAAAACATATCATTTGTTTGTTACTGTATATACAAGCAAGTGCTGTACTTTGCCTGTCTTTGTTCTTGCATGAAATGATGGATATACTGCGTCTTTGCCATTGGGTGAGCGTTGATTATGTTTTTGAGGTGCTGCTTCAGATATCATGCAATGCACCTCTGGTTAAGTATTTATTCAATAAGTTATTCTAGGAAAAGGATATAAACATTTACAAGTTAACAAGTTAAATGTTGAACTTGCTGAATTAAGTTTCAGCTAATGGCCAATGCTCTATTCTGTATAAAGCGTGGTTAGATTCATTGTTCATTGCTTTCAGCTGTTTTGCTGAAGGTAAAAAGAAAGGGGCGATGATTATAACGAGAGAGGCCTTTAGTGGGAAATAAACCCAATTCAATCGGAAAATCAGAACCATCGAAGTTAGGATTTGCTCCATTTACCAATATCAACGAAAAGTGAAAAGAAAGTGAAAGCAAAGCAGGTCAGAACTTGAAGGTGCCGTCACACCCTTGTCACCAAAGGGTTTTGACTTTGGCATCTCGGATTCTGCCTTCGTCTTCTTCCTCCTCCTCTTCTTCTTTCTCTTACCGTCCCTTCAAATTGTATTCAGGTTTTTCCCACAGTGACAGATCTTTCAAAGTTTACACTTGATATGAGCCCCTCGATCTTCTGATTTTCTATTGTTACGATTATTTTAACTTATTTCTTTTAAAAATTTATTTTGTTCAGAGTTGCTGTTTCTTTTTTCTGCACTGATTTTGTTTTGGATGAGGAAACACTTTTCCTGTTTTCTTGTTGAAGATTTAGTGCGTACAGAAAAAGCTTGATTATAACTGCTGCTTGTTTCTGTTTTTTTAGAAACATTGTGTGTTTTAAGAAACATAGGGATGGAATCCACAGATGTGGCGTTTTTTTTTTGTCTCACACTTCTACTGATTCCATATCACATTTTCTTATGTTTAAGTGTTCATTTTGATGCAAGTTAACAATTTTGATGTGAATTTCGGGGTTTTATAATAAGGAAGAAGACAGTATTATGGAATCAATTTGCTGCTTTTTCATTTGCACTATTTCTTGCTCTCTTTTAATTTAATAATAATTAATAGCTTTCACATTTTTCTATTAATCAAAATACTGAATAAAGTTATGTGGGGATGGTATAGAGTTGCATCCTAATATTAAGTTGTTTAGCATATGTGCAATGATAGTGTTCGCTTAAGACATGTTTATACCATCTCTTACATTAATTTTTATAAATGTTTGTGCATTAAGTTCAAATTGTGAACCAAACATTGGATTGAAACGTTTGTAGATGTTGATGCCTAATTAAGACTGTTCAATCGCCCCCTTATTATTGAAGGTGTGGAACTTCGTTTTGATGCAGCAGATATATGAATACATTATTAAAGAAATCTTTAGACAAAAGACCTAATAAATCACGGTTTTCAGTATTGTGAGGAGGTGAGCTGGAAGCATAATACAGGGGTTGTTCTGTTTGCAATAAGTAACTGCTTGGTTAGAAAACATTAGATAATGATGCTGTAATTTTTATACTAATCATGTTATAGGAGGTTGAGAGACGTAGAGTGCTGTAATATATCCTCTTAGCAAGCTGATTGATCCGGAGTTTGTGATTGTACTATTTGTAGATTTCTTTTTATAAGTAGTGATTGATATAAAAAAATTGTTCATTTTTTTATGGTCTCTGATTGGGGTTTTTTTAGCCGATGGTGCTATGAGATAATTTTTTTCGGGTTGCTAGTCACCCTTCTACATAAACTATGGTTACATGAATAGTTTGGTTGTTTGATTGAGAATTGGAGTGTTTCATGTAAATGTGTAGCTGGCTTGCTTTTTTTGTGTGGAAACAACTTTGCTGACAATTATTTGTTTGGTCAGAAGAGTCCTCCAAATATTTTAATCTTGTATTGGTAATCATTTTCAAGATTTTTAGAAATAGAGAAAAGAGGATAGGCTCATTCGATAATAAAGATAGGGAAATTTCCTATAAGGAATTGAGTGTGAGAGCCAAATGAATTGAAAGATTCATGTTTGGTTGCTGTAATTAATCTTCATCGTACGAACAATGCTAGTACCAGCGTTATTTTTTTTTATTTTTTTTTTGTAGGGTAAATTTAGGAAATGGTTTTGCAATCTTCTGTTAAAAAAGTAAAATGATAAAAGGATGATGAAGGTGGAGTTAGAGCTGCAAACTTGTGTTGATTGTGGGAATACTACATAAAAGACCCAGCATGACATCAATTCCAATTTGTCACAATTGATGGCAGAAAAAGGGTATGTTTTTGTTTAACTTAACATATTGTTCTCTTGATTCATTTCATGTCATTTTAAATCAATTTTGTTTAAACTCTTACTTATCTTCACTACCGCTTTAAAAAGACTTGATGGACCCTTTTTTCTTAGTATTAGAACTATTTGGCATTTTGAACATGTAATTTAAGGGCATTTGATCCTTTCACTCTAGGATCTAGATTGAATTTACGGGCATTTGATCCTTTAAAAAGACTTGTTGGAACCTGTTCCTGGTGATTGTAACTTGGGATGGCCTTATCTTGTACTCCTTTGCATTTATCCACATGAAAAAGGGGGATATAAAGATTCACTATTCAATTTTATATTAAATATCAATGGAAACACCATATATTTTTGCTTTGGTCATGTACATCTTTTAGTCCTTCAAGTTAGATGTTTGTAACAAGTTAGCCATTTACGTTTTTTGTAACAAGTTAGTCCTTTTAGTTTGTAAAAGTGTACGTTACAAACATCTAACTTAAAGGATCGCATAATGTATTTAGCCTTTTTCTTTTGTTTATGTCGACGTTAAATGCTTGATTTTCTTTTTGACAAATAAGTATACTGTTATGCATTGAGATTAAGTATAGTAAACAATTGTACTGTTATGCGTGTTTTGACAAAAAAATTAGCAGTATGCTGAACTAGGAAACTGATCGTGTAAATTTCTTTTGCCCTCGTTTTTTATGTTTTGCAAGTGCAGAGACTATCACACAAGTTAATGGTACCACAATTCCACAGCTGATAGAGAGTCCAAGTTCACATGACCTGCAAATTTATGGGATTGTTGTGACTATTGTGTTATGCTTTATTGTATTTGGAGGAGTGAAGATGATAAATCGGGTTGCACCTGCATTTCTCATACCTGTTTTATTCTCACTCATCTGCATATATTTGGGAATTCTGTTGGCAAAGGAGGATCATCCCACAGGTTTGTTTTATTCTCATTGTTAACTTGTCCTTTTGCTAGTTTATCCATGCTTTGGCTTCATCATAGGCTCAAGTTCACATAGGCATTTTTTTTTTCTCCAAGCTTTCCTAGTTTGGTAAAACTTGGTTAATGTTTAGGTGTAACAAATATAAGTTTATTTTTAAAATATACTGTACTCTATAGCCTATACAAAATAAAGGGGAGACGGGTGAGTGTCAACCAGAGGATTCTTGCAGAAGCATATAAATATGAAATGAAATGGAGGAATAGTTCAGCTGTAATTTTATGATAAAAAGTGTCACTCTAGTTTAAAGGAAATTTTTTGTACGTCGCTTAAGATATACTGTATGAAATTGAATGTTTGGCTGCAAAAAGTCTATAAAAAGTGGGTGTCCCTAATATGGATTTGGTCCACCTACAGAACAGACCCATTGGTTAGAAGAGACCAACTACAGCAGGTCTTGAAGTTTTTGTTTTGCAAGATCTAGGAAATGTGGAAGAAAATGTGTATAAAAATTACCCATACATATGATGCGAGTGCAAACCCAATTATTTAATCACCTAATCATATCCATCTTATAGTGAAGAAAATGTCATTGTTTGCTACAATTTGACTGGAGCAGTGAGCAAAAGCTAGTGGATCTCAAAATTTAGATGACTTGGGAAAAGACCAGGGGAATTTCCTTGACCTTGCAGGTTTAAGGAGTACACAGAATACATATAGCAAATTTGAAGTGTTTGCGAAAAACTGGCCTTGTTATATCTAATAAAAATTCAGGTTCTACTGTTGGACCACTTTCGAGATGGTCCATATTAGAGGGCCCCTTAGAAAATAAGAGCAATGGCCAGATTATGTTTTTATTTGGGTGATTGAAGAACAATCAGTGAAGAAAAAAGGCAATAGTACTGTGGTATGAATGTTAAGATATACTGTCTACAATAGACAAATAACAGAATCAAATCTGGGCAAGAAATAGGGAAAGATTACTTAGCTGGACTTGTAAATTTGACTTGTTCTAATTCTTTAGGGCTTTGTGCTCACATTGATCTTGCTCCCTTCATGTTGTTAACTGTTGGAGTTTTTTTTCCCTTTGTTTTTTATTAAATAAATTTTGTTTTTAAAGTTATACTGATTTGTGCTATTGAATTTTTTTAATTCGTTACCTTTTATCCACTCTGCCATATTTATTTCAGAAGGAATGACTGGATTGAGTTTTAAGACTCTGAAAGACAATTGGAGTTCAGATTATCAAAAGACTAACGATGCTGGAATTCCAGAACCTGATGGTTCTGTAACCTGGAATTTCAAGTAAGACTTTGTAGATTTTTCTCTTTAACTAATGTAGTACCCATATCCTTCTTTTATGCTTTATATGATTATGTCTTACAATGTATTTGCAAGAAGCCTAATTATTGATGTGCTTTGGATTTCACTTTCTGTCGGTGAGTCATTTGTGGCAAAAGTCCTTCAACTTTTTTCAATTGATCTAAGTGCTATATGGTGAATCTTAGCAAACGTTATAACAATGAGTTTTATTTGACTAAATTTGTCCTACTTCTGCTCCTTTTATATGTTCTCTTTGTCATTTCCACATATTAAGAAAAATAGACAGTGTATTTAATATGTTTATTTTGTTTATAGATATTTCTAAAATACTCTTTTATATACGGATATATTTAATTATTACTTTTTATATTTCAAGACACGCAGTAGTATTAATTAGGGACATATTTGAAAAAATATATTAAATGCCTTAGAAATTGTGGTTGGGCCTAACACAACCCCACAAAAAACCGGCTTGTGACACTTATATAAACACGTATTCAGACTATCTTTTATCCGATGCGGGACTCTTTGACACCCCCCACGCCCACCACTGTTGTGCTTGGTGCATGGATATAAATAATGGGTGGCCCAATAGCGGAAACCTGATAGCAGGTGGCCTGACAGATCTTGGAGGAGGCTTTTACCATCTTTTATCCAACGTGGGACTCTTTGACACACCCACTCACGCCCACCACTATTGAGCTTGGTGCGTGGATATAAATTGTGTGACCCAATAGCAGAAAGCTGATAGCAGGTGGCCCAACAGATCTTGGAGGAGGCTCTGATACCATCTTAGAAATCGTGGTTGGGCCTAACACAATCCCACAAAACCGGTTTGTGAGGTGGGCCATCTTTTATCCAATGTGAGACTCCTTAACAAAATGTATCTAGTAATTTGAGTTGAGGCTTATATTTAGATGTATCTAGTAATTTGAGTCGTGGCTTATATTCAGGGACAAATGTTTTTCTCAAAAGGGGCATATAGGGGCAGAGATAGTTTGTGTGTGTATTATGGCTGATGTAACAAAAAGACCATTTGCAGTTTTTAAACATATACTGTTGTTACTAACATAGCCATTCATTAGTCTCCAATCACCATTGTTGACTTTTAGTACCATTCTATTCAACTTAATTTGATTTTCACAAGGGATAATGCTTTCAAAGGAAAAAGTAGAATTTTGAAATGGACTTGTAATGGGTATTTGTTAGTTCCAATGGAGTGTTGTATTCAGTACATGTTGCTATGAAACTTTTCCATAGGGTTTGGCACCAGCTGGTAGTGGCAAACATTTATGTACGTAAATCATTTTTGTCACTCTAATTATCGTGCACAGAGAGAGCATGATTGTCAAACTCTTGAGTTAACTCCTCTATTTTACAATCTCAGAACACAAAGATGAGTTATATAAATAAATGAACTCTACTTTTAGGGGATGCACATTACTTCAAGTAAACTGAAATCAGTAAATTATCAATTCTACTAGTGAGTTTGAATCTGGATTTATACTTTTTAACCTAAAGTTTTTACAGTTTTGGTTGATGCTGTTGGGTGCTTTGACCGGTTTGCCTTTATTATATATACTAGCGAAAAGATGGGCACTCACGTGCCCGTCTTTCCGCTCTTTTTATTGCGCTAACGCGTGTAGATTATCAACGATATTTTATAGAAATTTGCGTGTAAATTACAAACATTATATATATATATATATATATATATATATATAGATAGATAGATAGATATATGTGACTTTCAAATGTAACAAACTCAATAAACCATATTTATCGTTTTCAATGACACCAATAATATAACACATATAATAAAAATTCTCATCTTTTTTAAAAACACCAACAATATAGCATTATTATATGAAAATTTGTTTAAGGGTATAATTGAAATAACAAAAAAGCCAACCCAAAATCTTTTCCAAAAGGGGATATTTTCTTTATATATGGAGTAGTATATATAGTATGTCTCTCTCTCTGTCTGTCTATATATATATATATATATAATATTTAATTCATGGAGTTACTTTATTTTGACATGATTATTTATGTTCTGTTTTGCTAAATAATACTACTAGACTATGTAATTGCAGGCTAAGTATAAATATAAGAAATGGATCAAGTATTGAATTATGCTTATATTTGAGTTTAGAGTTAGAAGTAGAATATCAATTATACTAGATCATATTTTGCTACTGAATGTTTTAAAACAATGTATTTGAATTATGTAATCACTTAAGAGTTTATGGATCAGATCTATGATTTTGGTTTTACTAGGGCTCCACAAATTTTCCCATACTCTCGAGTTTGATAACCTTGGGATAAAAAATTGGGGAATGAGTTTCATAACTATACAATATATTAGCATTTATATAATTTAAAACCATCTCATATTTAATGCTTGTCCTTGGGGATTATTTTTTCAGTAAAGGCTAGTTTGTGATATTGAAATGCTTTTTCAATTTTTTAATGGTAATATTTTTCCCCACCAGTTCTTTGGTGGGCCTCTTTTTCCCAGCAGTGACAGGAATAATGGCAGGTTCTAACCGATCATCTTCTCTGAGAGATACTCAACGATCTATTCCTGTTGGAACTTTATCTGCAACTCTTTCAACTTCTTTTATGTATCTTATTTCTGTCATACTGTTTGGCGCCGTTGCCACCAGAGATAAGCTTTTAACTGACAGGTACTTCTTTAGTCCAAAAGTTGTTTATGTAGCCTTTTCTTATAATATAAGCATCAGCTCAGAATATCTACTCCCTCTGAATGTGCACCAAAGAAACTGCTTATGTTTCACCAAATGCACAAACTCCTTTTATCACTTTAGTTTTCCCTTCAGCGGTTAGTTTGGCATTAACTGTATCACGAAGTTCCTTGTTTTCTATTCAAACAAACGGATAATTGATCTTGGTATTAAGCCACAGATTTAGCGTTTCTTTTTTGTTTTTCTTTTTTGTGGGGAATATACTTATAATCTTGGATATTGATGTGATTTCTATTAACTGGTTTTATTTTGATTTGGAGTTTTATGCAGGTTGCTTACAGCTACAATTGCGTGGCCTTTTCCTTCATTAATTAAAATTGGGATTATTCTTTCAACCATGGGTGCTGCTCTTCAGAGCCTGACCGGCGCCCCACGTCTGCTTGCAGCTATAGCCAATGATGATATTTTACCTATTCTCAACTACTTTAAAGTTGCAGATGGCAGCGAGCCACATATTGCTACCCTTTTCACTGCTTTGCTATGTATTGGGTGTGTCGTCATTGGGAATCTGGATCTTATCACTCCAACCGTGACCATGTTTTTCCTTCTGTGTTATTCTGGTGTCAACTTATCCTGCTTCCTTCTTGATCTATTAGATGCTCCTAGTTGGCGTCCTCGCTGGAAATTTCATCATTGGAGTTTGTCGCTTCTAGGAGCATTACTTTGCATAGGTATGCTTCCTTCCTGGGCATTTTTTCCGTAGATTCAATCCACTTGTTTCTTTATTTCCCTGTTTTATATCCGATCTAGTGAAATGTGGAAGACAACAAGGATAGAAGAAAATCCTTTTCTGTATATGTTAATGATTAAAATAAAACTAAATATGAGAGATAATAGTGCTCTCAAGACACCATTGGTCAAACACCATGCCACTGTCAATTTTATTTATAGGCAAAACGGGTGTAGTGAGAATCCCTTTGTTCAGTTTATGGTATTCAACTTTATGTCTTCCTTTTGTTTATAAAAGGGGAAAGAGTTGTGTACAGCTGATATTGCAACTGTACAAATCAAATACAGTTGTGTAATAGCTACAACTAGAAACGCATATAACTCGGTGGATGCTTATTTCCGCTTCTGTCTCATTTTGAAGCTTGATTTTGTGGTGATCATTATCTTGTTTGCAATGCAGTGATCATGTTCTTAATCTCTTGGTCATTCACTGTGGTTTCTTTGGCCCTAGCAAGTTTAATATATAAGTATGTGAGCATCAAAGGAAAGGCTGGAGACTGGGGAGACGGTTTCAAAAGTGCTTACTTCCAACTTGCACTTCGCAGCCTTCGGTCACTAGGAGGTATATCTCTTATAAATTCAGTCATCTATGCGCCTCAAGTAGATGATATGGCACTAAATATGGTAATTTTGTTGATTTTGAAATGATATATGATTTGATGGCTAGTATAGATTAGGTTGAACAACTTTTGATGATCTCTTCCCTGGAGTGACAAACCAAAATTAGTACACGTGACACTTAACTCTGGTCTGCTTGTGTTCGTTTCTCAGCTAGCTTAGAAGAGGTTTCATTGGAGTTGGTTAAGGTGATTTCACCACCATTGATCGGTCCATTGACATTGATAGACCCAATAAGAGGAAAGGAGGTGATGTAGTTATAAAGGAACTGAAAGTAGCGCGAAAGGCATGCATGAATTTTGTTGAGTGGTTTAGGTTTGGTTAGTTTGAGCAAGGAAACAGTTTCCTTCTCAGCAAGGGTTAATCATTTTTTTTCTTAATTACCATTACTGCTTGCTTGTTAGGAGCTTGGCTTCATTCCATTCACAATTTTCTTTTTTAGCAGTCTGGTATCAATTCATTAAGAGAGGATTTATCATCTTGTTGAAGGAGTTGTACCTTTTAATTCAATACAAGTTTCTTTTTCTGTTGTGTTACCTATTAACCTTGCACTCAGGGTTGAAGAAATGGGTGAATTACCGTTATGGTCCTCAAAACTGTAGGGATCATTCAATTTGGTTCCTCAAATTTACAAAATGGCAAATTAGTCTTTGAAATTGAAGATCATCACCATTCAATTCGGTCCCTCCATCATTTAACAGAATCAGAAATGTTGAGTTGACACGCTAAAAGCATGCTCAGTTAAAAGCATGTTTTGAGAAATTTGTTTAGGGCTTCTCTTGATCTCTATTTAGTGATTCAGATTTATCCGAATTAATTGACAGATGGACTTAATTGGTTGAGGGTCCTCAATTTCAGGGTCTAATTTGTCATTTAGTAATTTTTTTAGATCAAATTTCCCGACCTCCAAATTTCAAGAAATGATGATTCACACTTGGATTTAAAGAAAAAAACAATGAGAGAAACTTGTTTTCTCTGAGCTTGTTTCCCTTAGTAAAAAAGTGAAAGGAAAGAAAATGATATTTTAGTATAAAGACAATTTGTCTCTGTAAAATATTTGGCAAAAGTTGACAAATTGCATAGTTGGCACTTGAGAAGAATCCAACTGGTTGGTTTATCCCATCTCGTGGGATGCAGAAGTTTTCAATTCGTTCTCCTCTGTTTTCTGATGCATCCAAGCAATAGACGTGTGGCTTTTCTGCACCACTTTTCTTACTTCAACTTTTATCGTGCGTAGCTCGGCAGAAACAATGTGTAACTCCTGCACAACTCCAACCTTGAATTGTAGTAGTACTTGAGATTTTTGAATTTAAATGGCTGTTGCTTTTCTTATATTGCATGATTATCTCTTTTATTTTGTCATCTATAGTTCGTAGAATATCATACCATCTAGAATAAGAATATGAGGAGTTAGAGGATAAAATTGTCCTGTGGTCAACTTTTAAAAGTATCAACATATGAATGGGATGTTTTCAATCACGCATAGCTGGAATTTTACCGCATCAGACTACCCTTTTTTTTAACCAGTGCATACTTCTGAATGTATTTCGCTCTAGTAACTTGTTTCGTTTTATGTTTGTAGCAAATCAAGTGCACCCAAAGAATTGGTATCCAATTCCGCTAGTATTTTGTCGACCCTGGGGCAAACTGCCAGAAAATGTTCCCTGTCATCCGAAACTTGCGGACTTTGCCAACTGTATGAAGAAGAAAGGTCGAGGACTGACCATATTTGTCTCTATACTAGATGGGGATTACCATGAATGTGCTGAAGATGCCAAGACTGCTTGTAAGCAACTTAGTACGTACATCGAGTACAAGAATTGTGAAGGTGTGGCCGAGATTGTTGTAGCTCCTAACATGTCTGAAGGTTTCCGTGGCATCGTTCAGACAATGGGCCTTGGCAACCTCAAGCCGAACATTGTGGTCATGCGTTATCCAGAAATCTGGCGACGGGAGAACTTAACAGATATCCCCGCCACCTTTGTTGGTATAATTAATGACTGCATTGTTGCAAACAAGGCAGTAGTTATAGTGAAGGGTCTTGATGAATGGCCAAATGTGTACCAGAAGCAATACGGTACAATTGACTTGTATTGGATTGTAAGAGATGGTGGTCTCATGCTGCTTCTCTCTCAATTGCTTCTCACCAAGGAGAGCTTTGAGAGTTGTAAGATTCAGGTTTTCTGTATTGCAGAAGAGGATGCAGATGCAGAGGGGCTAAAAGCTGATGTTAAAAAGTTCCTTTACGATCTTCGTATGCAAGCAGAAGTCTTTGTCATAACAATGAAATGGGATGTTCAAGTGGATAGCGGGTCTCCACAAGACGAGTCATTAGACGCATTTACCAGTGCTAATCAAAGAATTGTTGATTATTTAACCCAAATGAAGGCAACATCAGAGAGAGAAGGTACCCCTCTAATGGCAGATGGTAAGCCGGTGATTGTGAACGAGAAGCAAGTTGAGAAGTTTTTATACACAACGCTTAAGCTCAATTCCATAATTTTGAGATACTCAAGAATGGCTGCTGTTGTGTTAGTAAGTCTTCCTCCCCCTCCATTGAGCCACCCGGCATATTTCTATATGGAGTATATGGATCTGTTACTGGAGAATGTACCAAGGATTTTGATTGTAAGAGGATATCGTAGAGATGTTGTAACTCTATTCACATAGCTTGAAATGGATTCTAGGACAGTAATCAAATTTGTCTCACACTGTTTATATTTTTGTAGTTTACATGCAAGGCTCATTCTTTGTACCAATTTTCTTGATGAAGAGGATCTTTTGTATCCGTCAGATTTTATAGAAAGATATGAAATTATAAATTCATTTTCTGGACTTTGTTGTAACTATTTCCTATCAGATGAGAACTAATGTTCCAATATGGTCGTTTTTAACTTATACGATACCATATACGACTCTTTAACTTATACGCCATACATGGATTTTGAAATACATTAAAAAAGAATAATAAGACACTGTATTTGGTGTCTAGTTTTGATGTTGAAAAATCATTACTCTATTATCTATGCACTGCAAAATGTTAATGTATTTTTTGGGTACAATGAGGGACCTAAGCTCAAACAAAGAAACAAACTAAAAAGGAACTAAGCTGGTGAAGAAAACATCCCTCAAATCATCTCGAAGAGCATGTACCACCTCTTGAGAGGTTGATTATAGACCAGCATTGTTATTATTATACTAGTAAAACATGCCATATTTGCTAGCATGTTAACACATCTATTCTCTGATCATTGTCCTGTTTGATTCCACCCTTTAACCATCTTTATAACGCAGAGAAAACCATCCATAAGATGCAGCATGCCAATACATATTAGCTATCATCCTACTCTCCTTGCTTCCAGCATCTCTAATTGAAGAGTATGTTCCAGAACATCCCAACACAAATTCTAATGTTGTCCAAGATGTTGCTGTACAAAATGTTCAAAAATATTCACCGCTATAAAACAATCTTGAGGCACCAGAAGCGTTGTTTCTTCCCACTGGCCACAACGAGTACACTTTGAATCTTTCAAATTCCATCGAGCTATTTTCAAATTCGTTAATATTTTTTTTTAATGGTGCTCATTAAAGATATATTTAATTTTATTACTAAAGAAAGAGATAATATTTTATTTGAACAATTAATAAAAACATATATATGTAAAATAAAAATGAATCTAATATTATGTGATTGTGTAGAAAATTTGTTTCTTAAATAAAAATTATAGTTTCTGACTATAAATAATATACTTGAGAGATTGTTCATGGCATAAGGTGAAAGAAAGAAACCTAGAAAACGTTGCAAGGTACACCTTTTTCTCAAATTTTTCTTCGATTGATTTGCTGCCCTTTTGTCTTTCTACTTGTATTTTTTTTTTTTTGTGCTTGTCTGCATAAGCTTATATATCGATTTTTTTATTTATTTAATTGTTAATTTTGTTAGTTTGATTAAGGTGAAATTGAACTCGAAACCTTAATAAAAAAAGAAGAACTTGAGACCACCTTGTCACTACATTCTCTCACTCTAATCACAAAGTCAACATTGTATTTTTTTATTGTAAAAAATTCCATATGAATTATACTAAATATTATTATATTTAATAACATAAAAATGGACACATTACATGTATTAAAGTGACCTTCTGTTGTCCTCGTGAACTTAGCTCAATTGGTATGGACAATGCATAATATATGCAAGGTCCAAAGTTTAAATCTCAGCCACCACAAAAAAAAAGTAACCTTGTTTGGTTTTTTTTATTATGTTTAATTGTATATCTATATTAGCGCATCTTATTATAAATTTTTATCATATACCACACTTAAATAATTTTTGTAAATAAATAAATAAAAGTTTTTTTTTTATTGTTACTCTTTTTTAGCAAGATATTATTCCAATGTCAGTTTTTTTTACTATGTTAACGCGTAGATAATATAAATGTTGAGAGTTTTTTTTATAAAATTTTGATTAAAATTATATGTATAGATGTTTGACTTTTAAATAGTATAAACCATTCTTATCTTTTACTAACAATATAGTAATAAATATAATAAAAATTCTTATCTTTTTCAATAACACCACAATATAAAAAATTGTTTAAGGGTAAAACTGGTATAATGAAAAAAATCCAGCAAAAAAAAAATCATACATTTCCTTTATAATTTGTTAAAGATTTTTTTTTAGCATATATTTTGTTATTATAGAATAAGACTAAAAACTAACTTTTTTTTGAGCAAAAGACTAAAAACTAACTTAACCAATAAGTAATTAGTATAATTTTTAATTATAGATGGATAACAGATTCATGGGCGCACACACAATACACGATTGTTAATTTGATTGAAACAGATTTTACAATTCAAAGGGCAATTTTTTTCGGAGAATTTAGTTTATTATTTGGGAAGCAATTCTATTCGGAGAATGAAATAGTTATTTGATCAAAGCAATTTAGTTTCCAACAGAAGTCAACAAGTTCTAATCCCTCAAATTCAAATTTCACTGTGGTATTATTTGTTTTGACAACCCCACTCTTATTTTACACTAACTCTTTCTTTCTCCTCTTAGTCACTATTCTTCTTAATTCTTTCACGGTCCACCCAAGAAAATGATGAACAACACTCTAACACCATCCCAAGGCATCTATGAGACATCAAATCCTTCTAGACCTCAAGATATGGCTGCTAACCATACTCCTGTTCCTCCTCGCCGGCGAAGTGCACCACGTAGCGGACCAATTCCTATCCCTTTCATATGGGCAACCGATCGCCGAGCAAAAATCCACAACCTCAATCATCTCTTACAAAACAAAATCTTTAGCATCATTGGCGACGTTCAATGCAAGAGTTGCCAAACAAAGTTCCAAATGTCGTTTGCATTTTTTAGGTACTACCTCAAGAGCGCTGCTAGGGTAATTTCTCTAGGTTTGATAGGTTAACATTAGTTAAGCACTGTCCAGTTGATTCCATCCTTTAATCTTCTTTATAACGCTTTTAACCCTAACCACCACATCAGAGTCAAGCTGAACCTCTAAATTCATCACTCCACATCCTCTTGCCATACTACTCCTTCATATAAGTCTCAAAGCTCCGATAATAACTTCTCTTGGTCAATCAAATGTTTCAATTTATTTTCTACTTAAAATAATTTGCTTAAAATAAATTGAATTATAACTCAATGAATATAGTGGTGAACCCCAACTTGAAATATATATATTTTATCATGAAAACATAAGTTAATGGATCTAAGAAATTACCCTTATCAAGCATAAAAGTAGAGTAATTATATTTGTCTTTTAAACTTATATATAAAAATGTTCGTTTATTTAAAAGGATTTTGTTAACGAATGCCATAAAGCACTCTTTAAGCATTTCAAATAAGCAATTATTATTTAAAAAAATCAAATATATCGATTTCCAAAACATTGATTACGCGCATTTTCATAAATACTTATTACTTATAATTTTTAAAGAGTGCACGACATCACTCGTAAACATGTACATTTCCTTAAAATAAAAAGAGAGATGCAAAGGGCCGCAGGGACGTAGGGTCTGTTTGTTATTGATTAAAATAAAAGTGAATAATTTAGGGATTATATTTTAGAGACTTTATGAAAAATCAGAATCTATTTTGCGTTTGTTTACCGTAATAAAAATCATTTTTTTAAACAAACAATTTAGTTTGTTTAGATACAACTATATAAAATAGATTTTTTGTTACAGTTCGATTTTTTAAACCATATTTTCTCTCTCCTCTAAAAAGATTCTATTTTTTGAGAAACTGCTTTTAACAACTTTTCATTTAAAGCTGTTTCTAAAGTTTTTTTAGATTATGATTTTACAAAGTTGTAACAAATGGATGCAACACTCGTGATTATTTTTTTAAAAAAATTAATTTTTTTCTTAAAAAAACTTTCACAAACGGGCTCATAGTCTTGAGTCAATAAAATCACACAAAAGTGTTACAATCATCACTAAAGGGTACCGAAAACAAGGCCAAACTATACTGGAAGTGTTATAAAACCAACCGCAAAGGGTATTGAAAACAGTAAATCAATTTCAAATACGTTAAAGTTACTGACATATCTAACGGTCCATCAGCAAGGACAAGGCTAGAAGGAGGACAAACAAAGGTCACAATTACCCCGAACTTTTTATTTTTATTTTTTATACTAGTATGCAATTATATTTTTTTGCTCTCTCTATGTGTGTGTGAAATTTATATGATATTGTATGGTCCATTTTTTTTCACTCAATATATTGGGTCTTCGCTATTGTTTGGTTTGGCGTTTAAACTAACATTCTCGCGTTCCAATATCTTTTTTACCATGATTTTGAAGGTGAGAAAAAACCACAAGAAGGGAGGTTGAATTCTGTTTTTGGAAACTTCTTATTTTACGTTCTAGATAACTGTCCTCAGGTTCAGAGTCTGAGTGAGTTCAGAGTCTATGTGCAGCGGATAATGTAAAGAACAGAAGAAGAAAGAACACAAGCAATTATACAGGTTCCTTCTGAAGGTGAGAAAAACCACAAGAAGGGGGGGGTT
>Ga0315914_1002359_pt1 | contig 28928 bp, 9 predicted proteins | sample MpolenodulesMG_FD_203920 | JGI IMG/M metagenome (GOLD analysis project Ga0315914, IMG submission 203920) | Medicago polymorpha root nodule microbial communities from Los Angeles, California, United States - elongated nodules | ecosystem: Host-associated > Plants > Roots > Nodule | place: USA...
ATCATGTCCCGCTTTGTGTCGTAATTACGTTGACAAGGGAACTATACTTTGCACATACTCATGAATCCACAATTTAGTCGTTAGATAACATTGAAATTGGTGAAGCACGTTGCAATCTTTATCGTATATCTTCATCAGATCTTGTCGAGACTTTCTATCAAGGACTTGAACATCATCCTTCCCCTTCGAAAGAACACATTGAATATCAAGACAGCGATCAAGTGAGACATTAAGGTTGTATTTCTTGACCCAACCTTGTTGATCTTTAACCCAAATTCTAATCTCATTAATTGGATCAAAACGACCCAAAAATTTACAAACATATGCAAGGGAACCGTTAATCTCCGCGATATCATGATCTAAAGGACTATATCGTACTGGAGACTCGAGTAGTTGAAACTGATTCGTGTGGAAGTCAAAGCAGAGGATGTTAAAATCGTGATCATCATGGTTGGGGCCTACAAGCCAATGATAAACACCATTAACAAGAGTATTATATGTGTTAAAACGTCTATCACTGTGATATAGGATAGTTTCTGAAGGAGGGACGGGTAAAGGGATAAGGGTCCATGATTTAGTGCTATGATTATAAAGTTCAGCAAGTGAAAAAGAAATAGACCGACGCCAACGTATAGGACGATGGATACTGAGTTTGACGACTTTGAATTCATTGGTGTTGGGATCAGCACCAAAACCAATAAATGCTTCATCATTAACATCTAAGACAATTTCATAAGAAGGTTGGGGAAGAAGTTGGAACTCCCTAGTGGTTGGGTTCCACAAAATTAAATCGTCACATTCCTGCAAACAGAAAACACCATTGCAATGACCATATGAATATACTGTATATGGCATTTTGATAAGCATATCTCCTGTTGGACTTGGATTTAGTGTTGGGTTGTCATGTACGGAGAGAGTCATTATGACTTGGTTTCTTTCTTCAAATATGCAAGATGGAAAGATCATGAGGCGACGGTCCTCAGACTGCATGCCCATCTGCATGTGCCTCTTAACGAAATAGGGAGACTTGATGAGAACATTCCACGATTGTCGTACACATTTGAAACGCATCAATGATTTTGCTGGAAGCCTCACTAGTATTTGTATCTCCAAATCTTCCCCTAGACTCTTATGCATTCTTTTTGCTCTGAAAACATTAAGATTCACTTTATCAGTTTTCGATGTTTAGATTTTGATTACAAGCTAGCACAATATTATTATTATTATATATATATAATTTTTTTGTTGAAGGAATATATATACACACACTCCCTCCGTCATTTTTTATAGGAATAATTTACAAAAGTCGCGGGTATTAAAAAAAGTGTTTGAAGTAATAAATTTGTCATAAATATATGTTACTATTACCAAAAGTCCTGGCTATGATTGTTACCGATATAATATTAATCTATTTCAAAAAAATTGCAAATTATATCCACAATAGGTGAGATTATAATTATACATATCAATAATATTTATGTTTAAAAGAATATGATAAAAATAATATCATGCATAAACAATTTATATCCACGATAGATGAGATTATAATTATACATATCAATAATGTTTATGATAATAGTGTTCTACCCGCGAACGACTCGATTTAATCTCTTCCTCTATAGACTTCGAGTTTGTACGATTTCATAGGACTTTTGTTTGTAATTCTTCGATTAAGAGAACCCCTTTGATAATTTTGAGAATCATTAAGTTATTTAAGTGGATCTGGGGTTTTATGCTAAACAAGAAAACGCAGCAAGTTGTATCTCAAAACTTTAGATAAAATAAAACCGTAAGCCAATCAAGTTCATATACATACACTCACAATTCAAATATTTAAGAGTCGAGAATTAAAATATTTAGAAATTTTAACAGTTCGCCATGAATTATAGATATAAATACAGATTAAAGCATATGTACATGGTAATAGATAGATCATATCAAGATAGTGTGTACCTTTAAATTCTAGGAGAATTGAAAGAGATGAATAGGAGACCAGCACACGACAAGACACGGCTGTGAAGAATTAAGGTTGAGAAGCAGTTACTTCTCTATATATATATGTTCTAAACTATATGATCCAACTCTCGACGGGTTTAAGTTCAACCCATCACGGCCCGTTTCCAATTAGAATAAGTAAATAAATATCAATTCTTTCAAAAATAAAAAAAAGTAAATACATATCAATTAGTATTTAATACCCCTAAAAAATTTAGAATTTAATAATTGATATAACAATTTATTATTTCAATTATTAACTATTTCAGGAATATTTTATGTTGTCACTACATATTTATGTTCCATGAGTAGTTTCTTTTTTCTAATAGATAAATAGGAAATATAAAAAAATCATAAGAATAACTATAATAAGTACTGTAAAATCTAATCCTGAGAAACAATATCCTAGGAAATAACTTAAGTTACTCTAATATAACATGGAATGTATTATAAGAATTTTTCTTATACTAACAGTGTCTAACCTGCAACCTGAATAGTGAATTTGATTGGAAATTGTCATGCTTTAACAACAATATATTGTTTGTACTCATATTGAAGTTTGACCAAACCAAAACAGATCGTGCTGCAGTTAGATATCATGATATCTGTAATTTATTCAAAGTAATTTGTGTAAATGTAAACATTGAATTTCTGGTTCGTGATATCATCCATTGATATGTATCCTTAAAAGGATTAAGCTTCTTGATTACGCAATTACATTGCTTAGAAGCTGACGTTTGGGTTGCTGACTTAAAATGTTATTGCAGACGCTTTATGATCCTCGGCTTAAAAAGATGGTGTATGGGGATGCTTTTTTCCCCTCTGACAAATTTTTAGATCCAGAATTTTTGATACTTTAGTTAACCTTGGACTTAGGACAACTATGGGATTTTCCGGTTTGCTTGATTGTGCTAGATCAGTCAGCTTGTTGCATGATTCCGGGGACACTGAAGCCTCCAAGCATGGTAGAGAGTTATTGGGTATTTTAGGTACATTATCACTTAAGCTCTCAAATAAAGGAGAAAGAAAGAATGGTGATAAGTGGAGCAGAGCAGCATGGCTGTGCGAAGCAGCAACATGATCGATGATGCTGTTCAATGTGATGGCGTTTGTGAAGATGAAACAAATGATACTGATTCAGCATTCAGCAGCTGTATTCTTGACATGCCAGAAGAAGAATTTTGGAATGAATTGAAGCTAATCTCTTGGTGTTCAGTTATTTTTGATACACCTGTTAGGGGACTTCCTTGGTCACAATCCAATAACTAAGTAGCATCCCCGCAATTGTGAGGCCTAAATCACAGATGTGGATGGTATCTTCTTCAATGCTCATATTAGATGATGAAAGTGACAAGACATATCTACAAACAAAACTTGGGTGGACGGATTGCCCAAGTGTAAGTGTTTTATCAACACAATTAATTGAGGTATCTAAGTCCTTTAAGCAGATGAAAACACATTAATTACTGGATCCTGATTTTGATGCTCAGTTGCAAAAGGAAATACCTCGCCTTTATTCCCAATTGCAAGAATATATTAATATTGATGACTTAACTGAACTGAAAGCAATGGTTAGATGGTGTTTCATGGGTCTGGATATTGGTGATGATTTTGTATCACCAAATGCACTTGCATTTGATTCACCAGTAAAATTTACTCCCTATTTATATGCGGTTCCATCTGAGCTGTCAGAGTATAATGATTTGATGATAAAGTTGGGAATCAAATTGAGTTTTGGTATTTCGGATTATCTTCATGTACTACAAAAGTTGCAGAATGATGTGCATGGAGTTCCACTTTCAATTGATCAGTTAAATTTTGTCTGCTGTGTTCTTGAAGCTATACAAGAATGTTTCCTGGAGAAGCCACATTTTGATGCTTTTGACAGTCCCTTGTTGATTCCTGATGCTTTTGGAGTTCTGATGTCTGCAGGAGATCTTGTATACAACAATGCACCATGGATGGAAAACATTTCTCTTGTTGGGAGACATTTCGTGCATCCAAGTATCAGCAATGATTTGGCTGAAAGGCTGGGAGTACAGTCAGTTCGCTGCCTCTCTTTAGTCCGTGAACATATGACTAAAGATCTGCCATGCATGGACTACAAAAAATAAAGGAACTTTTGGCTTTGTATGGAAAAAGTGAATTTTTGTTATTTTACCTTCGACTTGGAAGATTGCTGCAATGCCAAGAAATTACACCTAATTTATGATAAGAGAGGGAACATCCTTGCCAGTCTCTTCAGCACAATTTAGGCAAGATTTTTTTTCTTTCTAAAATTTATTTCTTTTTAATATTTTTAATGAACTTGCCAAATTTCTTTTAAGAGTAAATTCATTCAACAGATGATGTGGTAAATGAGAAGCTCAAGTTAAGCAAGGGAAGATTTTGTGGAGTCATGACAGTGTGTTTGGCTCTATGATCTGAGAAAAGGCACAGGCCTTATAAGAAAACACAAAGGCAGAATTGGACCAATGCAATGAATGACCTTAATAGAAAGAACACCATTGTTGAGGAGACAGTAAATTTGAGATTATTTTTATTCAAAAGGAAATTAAACAGGTAATATTGAAGCATTTCAATTATTTTTTTGGTTGAGAAGGGGGAATCTCCCTGTGAGGTCAATCAAATGCTTGCCTAGTGAGCTTAGCTGCTTGAACAATAAGTACTTATGTGGCCATAAAAGACTTAACCTCTCTGGTGGGGTATGCCTTCATCAAGGGTTCTAAGTTTATTCCTTACCTTTTTCATTCAGTGGTTATCTTGTTGCCTTATGACTTGGTGGCCACGGGTTCTAGTTATCGAAACAGCTTTCTCTTGTACCTTTCTCACTCATGCCCGCAGCTGCCCTTTTACTTGCATAATTTTTCCAAACATCATTGTATGCCAAAGTGGTGGCGCAGAACTATTTTGCAGGAAGGGTACTTCAAAGCTTAAGCTTGTGTGCTGTTTATTTGTTGTGAAATGACATGCTGTGTTTAACTGTTTTTTATAACTGTTCTTAATTGCTCTTAACATGGCATGATTTATTCATACAGGCGAATTCCAAGGGCCTTCTCTGGCAGCAATTTTTGAAGGTGCTTGCTTGAGTCGAGAGGAATTCAGTAATTTCCAGCTCCTTCCTCTGTGGAGATTATGTGGCAACACACTTAATTATGGTTTGGGATTGGTTTCTTGCTATTCAATATGTGACCTTCTCTCAGTCGTATATGGTGGCTACTTTTATATGTTTGATCCTTGTGGTTTGGTACTCGCTAGCTGCACTTTCAACTAATGCCCCATCGGCAAAGATGTTTTCTTTGATTGGTATAGTGTGATCGTCTATATTAATGTAAAATAGTTTTTTATATTTTTCCTTCTCTGTCGCGTTGATGATTGTTTACTGCACTGCTAACTTATATTACTGTACAGTAAGTACTTTAGGTCGACACATATTTTACCGTGTCAGATGGTAGGGGCTGTTGGCTCTGGAATAGTAGGCATTGGTCTTTTCAGCATTTGTACTGGATTTTAAACAAGTGCAGTTGTAAAGCAACTGGTACAATATTTGCCCTATAATACTCATAACAAAGAGAGGGAAATACTATTTTTCTTTCTGCATATCTTTCTCTTCCAATTTATCAAACTACACAAAAAATTTACTTTGTTATTTTCTTTGACACTTAAAAAGATAAATATGGTAATTTTTCTTTTCAAGTTATTTTCATAGAATAATTAATCACTCAATTGATTAATTATTCTCAGATATAAAGAGTGGTTAGGGAGCAACCACATACTGACATATTAGCCGTTTATGTTGTTTATTATTCTTAAGCAGGAAAATTTTCAGTTTTGGAGTAACTAATCACTCAATTGGTTAACGATATATAAAGAGTGGTTAACAAGCAACCAGTTATTGACAATGACATAATAAATTTTCAGGAAATTCATTCATATATACATATATTTTGTAATTTTATTCTGACATCTTTTATGCCAATCAGTTAATGATTGCTTCAAAGATATGGTCTTAGGCATGCTACAAAATTATAAGTCCTGCAGGTATTTTCTATTATCAAGAGTGGGTGTTAATGTAAAAATAAGTACTAGCTTGTATTAGTTCTGCTACAGCAGATGACAGGTCAGTTCCTATAACGGGTTGAAAAAAATGAGGAAAACAAATTCCTGATTTTAATACAATGCAGAAAGAAGATTGTGATCTGATCACCGAGTCACTTCAAGTATTTGATAAAAAGATGTATATGTTTGGTTAGCAATTGAGAAACTGCTGCATTTAAATACATTTGATATATAACCTAGAGTAACTATTTTTTAAGATGTCTTTATCCTGCAAGCTGCTACAATTTACAGAACTTTGCAAGGTTGCTGATCCAATCGTTTCACTAGTCAGAAGTTATGCATAAGGCAACTGCTCCGAGGAAGAGTAAGGAAACCACTGAATGGAACAGATAATCACATGATATTTAGCAATTGAAGGTGGGAACACTGCATGATATTTATAATTTTCGTCTTGTTCTTTTAACCTGAATATAAGCATGTAAGTTTCAATTAAAGCCAAATACAACTTTCGCTAAAGAGGGATCAACATATACCGGGTGGAACTTACAGGGTATCTTCACGTATTGACACCTTCTGATGTTATCTTTGCATCAGTGATCATTTTGAGATTTCTCATTTTGCTGCCTACATCATCTTTCCAACTACGGATTAAGGTGCCTACGTTATATTATTATGCTATTTTTTCTTATGTGTATTTATTTGTACCAAAATGAGTCTGGATTCTGGAAAGCTTCACAGGGCTATTCATGGGGCGGACTAACCTTGTCCGTCACCAGACCCTGGACACAAAAAACCCCGATGATATACAAGTCTAAGTATGATCGTATCTAGTTAGGGTTGTACCTGGCAAACATGAAACATAAGCTAAATTAAATTATAAGATGATTACAGATTTATGTTCAAAAGATAATCAGTTCATGTAAAAAGCACATATATCATATTATGTATTGATACAGATATAACAAGAGTTTTCATTTTGATCCACAGTCAATGTTATATATATATATTGATCCAAGTATGTGTTGACTCTACACATGAGCACATCGCTAACATATTTCTTAAAGGCAAATTCATAGTCAAACACTTTTAATGATGCATAAACACATGAATGGATGATAATGTAAAATATTTCATGTGTATCAACATTAAATCCTTATCATAATTATTCAGATTCATTACTGTCATTTTCCGTTAAAGCGCTGCTATTTCTAGCACAAATGTTTGATGCTGCCAAGTCAAATTGAGTGTCAGTTAACCATTTGATAACATTTTCAGATAGCATGCAATTAAATTCCAGAAAAAGATATATTTTCCGGCTGTTTTGATACTTACTATTTTTGGACAACGATGTTCCCTCTTTGGCTGCTAGGCATCCTGTTGTAGCAGTAGTTTGCTTTATACTACTATGATCACTGCAACACGCAACACTGACTCGGGACACCCAGAGGAACAGAAAGAGATAAACTCAAATGTCACAATTAAGAAGCAGATCACCTCCTATTAATAGAAATTATGAAATTAGCTATAAACTAACTGAATCCAAATACTCCGCCAGATTGATCATACTAACCTTCAATTCACCAAATTTTCTGCACTGAGGGGTACCATACAAGGATGTCAGATCGTTATCATCATCCAAAGACTCCATCTTATAAACATGTAACTTATTCCATGAACAATACAAGCAGATGAAAAACTTATACCAAACAGCAACATTATTCTGGAAAGATAAATTTAAAGAGCAGACTATTGATGGTTAAATTCAATTACTTGAATAATCTTTTGGCTTATATATGATGTGATCTCTTCTACTTGATGTGATCTCTACTATATGGTTGGGAAATTCCATTTGCTATTCAAAGAATAAATTAGTCTCTGGGCACACAGAAAACAACAGAAAGATAGTCAGCCGACATTATAAACAATCAAATCATCTTATATAAAGAGAATGCCAAGAATTATCTATAAACAAACTTGGAATTAGGACTACTTCAAAAAGCTAGCACAACGGGTGAGAACCACCCAAGCCTATTAAGGACTACTTCAACCATATATATAATTGATGGGCGATCTCAGCACATCCCTTCACACCTATCAGATCTAAGGCTGCAATGAAGGCAACTCAAGATGGTCGCAATAAAAACGACTAGCGTTGGGTTGCTCGAATATTTATGCCAACATATTCTTGATAAATAATCCATAAATATCACAAAACAAACATAGCAAACTCTAGATGTTATTCCTTCAATTCAACTTGATTAGACTGTCATTGCTTACCAAAATCAACAAACCAAAAAGATTGTGGTTTAGTCCCTTTCCTAACTTACCAGTGTCACGGCTTATCATTATATTTTTTCGATAAAATGTACACCATTATTAATCATATTACTTTATTCTCCCTTCCCTGAAAAGAAAAAACACTTTAATCTCCTGTTTTTTTGTATACATTCCAATGAAAATAGAAAAAAGTCCTATCTAATGGTTTGACTTGCGCTGATATGGTCAAATAACTTAATAGTTAATCGGAACTCTACTTATAATATTCATAACAGTAAGTAACGAATATATTACTTATCCATCCCAATAACATTAGATCTCGTCTTTAGAGGATAATATGCAAGAGTCATGAATTTAGTTCCAAAAGTCATAGAAAAATATTGTCAATAAGACCATCCTCAACGAGGGACTTAAATTTTAAGATTTAGTACATCTGATGTATACTCATTGGGGTTAAATAATTTTTGGTTCCTACGAGACATGATGTCTCAAACAAGATCTTCAATCTTAAGTGGAGTCGACAAATTTTTAATATTAACAAATTAAATGTAATAATATAAAGTTATTGATAGTTGATTAACGAGTCCGTTTAAAAAAATTGTGTGAGATGCTGAGTTGGAGGGATTGAGTGTTTATTATGTACTACTATTAAAAAGTTATAAAAGTGTAAAGTATACACGTGAGACCCATGTAGATACCCAAAAATAAATTTCTCCATTATAGATGCTCTAAGGTTCTTGAACTAACGAAATTTAAGAATGATTATTAATTTTGAAATTATATAGTCAATTTACATTAGTCTAAATAAAACATTTTTTTGAACTAAATTGACAAATTCAAAAGAACCAGCTTGATTCCCCTAAAAAAAGAAATATTTACTAGGATAGAGGGGAATGAACTACTTTTTAACAAATAATCAGAATAAAAGAGGTGAAACAATAATCAAAACAAAATACATGCGTTGAAGACGCTTTTTTTTTTTTGTGGTGTGCCGAGGTTTAAGCCTCGGACATTACGGAATGCGTTGAAGACGTTTAACAATAATAAAGTGCAACAATGTGTTTCTATTAAAAAATAAGTGTTGCTTACACCTATTTGAATAACTTTTACAAATATATAAGACAACGTAACATGAGTATCTACAACTTTTTTCAACATGACCACTTTCTTCAACCTAATCAACAATCATCAACATTATGAAGAAAATGAGCATTGCAATTTGCATGCACACTTCATAGTATGAGCAAATTAGATTGAATCAAAGTATTGTCGCAATCAAATGGAAACCAAAAGTACAATGAAGTTGATATTCCAAATAATTAGCATATCCCTCAACAGACTGCTATAAACTAAAATAAATACATTTTTTATTATGTTATATAAACTAAAAGAAATATCCCATGTGATGATGCTACACAGTTGAACTTCATATTGTACCTTGCAAGGGTAGTTTCACTGTCAACCTGCACATTTACTAACACATTTGGTATTAAAAAACTCATGAGATATAAAAACACAACCCACCAAAGTAATGTGATAATGTAAGACATTAAATTTTAATAAGATTCTGCCAAAATATAAAAAGCTGAATGAAGATGCAAAACAAATTTCGATCATAATATGTATGGACTTGAAAAGAAAGAAGCTTCCAAAAAGGTTGTGATGAAAGAGCCTAAATTTGTCTAACTTTGCTTTGGCAGAAATCTTAAAGAGGCTTTGAGAAAACTTACAACAATTGTAAGGCGATCCATACATTAAGTTTTTCCAAAAGAAAACTTACAGTAATTGCTAAAAATAATTAACCTCTCTCACATATTTATTCCCTAGATTAATGTTGGATTCCATTTTCTTCATTTCTTTATCGTCACTTTTTCGATGCTTCACTCTTCTATAACTTGTAGTTGAATCAATTGATCCAACTTCAATGGAGAGGGCGTTCTTCAATAAAGATGATCCCTCCTTTCAACCTATTTCAAACAAAATGGAAATGGAAAAAAATAAAGTGATGCAAAAATGTAAGGAAATTTTCCTTCTCTCCCCTTAATAAGTAAGTAGTCTATTCTCAAGATATATTTTTCAATAATTGTGCATTGACCAGACTAACATAGAACACGATTTATAAAACAACACTAAAATCATGTTATAGCAATTCATTCTAGTAAAAAATCTAGAGCAACCAGAAGATGCCTGCAGAAAACATCCCCAAGTAACAAATGTAACAATAAAATCCTTTAACAACCTCTCAAGAGTTGTGCATTATCCAAGTATAAAAGATTAACTGGGATGAGGAAACTGAAAAAGATCAAAACAATTTTAAAAGACAAAAAATTGTAAATAAGGATAATGAACTCTAAGAGGCCAAGAGATATCCAAATGGATAAACTACAAATCCAAAGCAATTTTTGACTTGACAAAAGGAAAACTGATACACACATTACTTATGGTTAATACCAAACCCTAAGCAAATAGATTCAAACTAATTAGAAATATAAAAGTACAATGCACGTGTTGGTAACAATCAATTCAATATTATTCCCTTGAAGAGACACGTTGCTAGCTGAAAAGTGATTGCATTTGCATCAATAAAATCATTACCTGAAATTCTTATTATATAAATCTTACCTTAATAAAGCTCATTCAGACTACGTTGTTCCTCAATTACTCTCCAAAAAATAAAATTTTAGTTAGAAATGAAATCAAATGCTATGATAAATATGAGAATATGAAGCAAAGAAAACCTAGAATAATCAATAAAGAAAAGCAAGAGAAGAAATGAGAATGGAACGGGGGGAGAAAGAGAGAGGGTTCAGATTTGAAATGAAATATTTGACAAGAGAGAAGGTTGAATATGAATAAAGAGAAAAAAATGAAATCTTTGGGAAAGAAAAGGAACAAATCGAGTGTGGCACTAATAGTGATACGGGCGTGTTCAATACACTTGTCGGTTAAAAAACGGTTTGCAGTGATGCAGGAGGGTTTCCTTAGTAATTTTATAGAATTTTATTTTAGCCAAATCTTAATTTTTTTTCTAGAACTTTCTATTATTATTTCATTTCGGCCCACGGATTTGTTATTTATTTCATTATATAAGCAGAACTTATGCAGCCTAAGAGGCAGACATTTATTCATTAATAATATTCGAGACTTTTCTCTCAATTTTGGTGGATTCCGGAAACCCTTATTTTGATACGTTTGTCGCTTGCAACCTTTGTTTCCATTCTGCGTCATCATGTAGTTTGCCTTTCCAATACATCAACACTTCCAACATTGAAAGCACACGTCCCATTGAAAGAAAATATTGAAAACCATTACGTAGTTTTACTTCTTGCTATTGGAATTTGTAGAGAATGAAATATTCAAAATAACCATTAAATATTAGTAACAAATTAATAAATTAAAAATAATTAAAACACAATTAAGAATATATTTCTACTAATAGAAACTTTAAAGGAAGTAATCAGTCTTATTTGCCGACAAATGACAAACTTACCAAAATATTTAGTCTGCTTTATTATTATTTAGGGTTTTTTTAACCTATACAACATTGCATAGGATAAGGTGCATTAAATGTATCATTTTTTTTAATAAAAACTATCATATTAATTATCATTTTCTTGAAAAATGATAAGGAGTTGTATTTTCCCTCCATCTCTCTTCCCTATTAAACAATTTATTTATTGTATTTGGTGAAGAACTAAATAGTCAAATTCTAAATACAATTCAATGTGTAGTTGAGCTTTTTTTCTTTCACAATATTTTTTTTCCTTTTGCGACAAATATTTTTTTTTTAACAAGTGCTCAAAACTCACTTATTTGTTCTCATGTGACAGCTATACCACAATAACTTATATAATTACTTTCTTTCAATTTTATTTTTACGTTTTTCTTATATGTTCTCAACTAATTTCTTATTTACGATTTCATTAAGTCACACAAGCATATATTACGTTTTTCTCAGGCACTCACAAACACCGCTTAAATTGCCACAGATCAATATGACCAACTCTGTCTCAATATTTTATGGGAATATTACTAAAAGAAGAAATTCTAAATTAAAAAAGATACTTTTAATCTTTTAATGCATTGATTACACAACTATCAATATAAATATTACTATATTTGTTTCCTTAACCAGTGTCCCGGAAGCACGGGTTAACATGACCCATATTTTATTTATATTAGAAACATAGTATTTCTTCTTCTCTATGATGATATCCGTCACAAGCCCTCAACAATTTTTCTCAATTTCTTTCATTGAGTCACACATGCATTTCTTTAACGTTTTCTCAATTTCTCTCATTGAGTCACACGTGCATATTATTACAAAGAAATATCGTTCATGGATAATTCCAAAAAATAGGTTAGATAAAATAAAAATAAATAAAAAGGATTGTTCTCCATGCACCCATTTAAAAACAAAGAAATAAGTTAGAACAAAGAAATATCGTTCATGGCACCCATTTAATTCGTGGATAATTCTCCATGCAAATATTCCTAGATGTAGTCATTATTTTTGTAGTATATTTTTTTCAAGGAATTTGTTTTTGCAGTATATAGTAGTTATAAAAAAATAGAATGATTAATAGAATAGAGAAAATTATCATTTTTCAAGAAAAAAGATAATTAATATGATAGTTTTTGTTGAAAAATGTGGTACGTTTAATGCTCCTTATCCTATGCAATGTTGCATAGGTTAGAAAAGCCCATCATTTAAATGGTAAAATATTGAGAAAGACGGCAACATTTTCTACAATTCCATAGTGACTTAAGAAAAGTGATTGAATGTTTAAACTGTATACACGTTCATTCTTCATGCTATATATATAATGTGCCTGCCTGCCTCCTAATTCATTCACTCAACATTATCTTTATCACCAACCAACCAACCAACAATTTAGTTTCTTAAATAAAAATTGCTATAGGAATCTCACTATGAAGTTCTTCAAATACTCGATTGGTTCAATATAATTATGATCTTTCTTATTATGATGCTAGCTAGCAGGAGGTACTTAATTAATTTATTAAATTTTTCTACCATTCATTCATTAGCTATCTAGTTTATATTATGATCTTATTCTTGAGTCTATATAATTTGTTATTTTTATTTTGAATTTTTGCAGCTATTGGACAACCAAATGGAGCATGTTTCTTACCCGACTTAATGTGGAACCATGCAGCAGAGGTCATGAATCTCTACTACGCGAAGAATCAAAGAACCGATTCGAGCTACTACTTTGGTAACACTGGTCTCATTGCTTATAGTGATACTCTTTTTAGTTTTCTTGTGATTTTCTCTAGCAAAAAGTTATTTTTCCTTTCCCTATATATACAAGCCTTTTCACTCTAGAATATCAGGAACCAGAGAAAAGTAAGGGGAAAAAATCACCATGACCAAATACTCAATTAATGGTTCCATTCTCATCTTTCTTATTTTGTTGTTCAATGGAGGAGGTAATTTATTCATTGAGAACACGATCATATTAGTGACTAATTTCTTTTAATGGATTTCTCTCAAACAATGTCCTTAGGGCACTTGTTAGCAAGACCCTTATTAATATAAGCTCATGATAGTATTTGTATATATAAAGATTCGGTTAATTAAGATGTGTATGCGCACGCGCGAATGCGTGTCTGTGTGCGTGTGTGAACTAAGTAAGCAGTTCAATTTCCAACATCTGGCATCATGAGCCTTGTTCTAAGTGAAAAGAGTCGTCAATGGCGCGACACATACACATGGAAACATTCCTGCAAAACCTTCCAATTCTCAATGGGAAGAATTACGAAACTGGAGCAAACAAATGAAGGTGGTGTTTGGTTTCTAAGATTTATGGGATTTGGTGCAGAATGGGATATAACCCATTGGTGATCGTGCCACTTATGAAGAAAAAGTTGCGCACAAGGAGAAGAAGAAAGATTATAAGGTTTTGTTCATTATTTATAAATGTGTGATATCTGACAACTTTGAGAAGGTTGGTAATTCAAATGGAAGAGAATCACAAGGTGAAAGCAGTTCTTCAAAACATAAGAACGTTAATAGCAATCGTGGTGGTTTTAATGGAAATATATAGGTGGAAAGAAAATATTTGACAAGAGTAATGTTCATTCCACTTAATAAAAGAGTGAGTGTTAGAGAAAGTATTCAAAAACGAGTATTGCTAGCATTCTTCAACGCTACTTTTGTTTATTGATCGGCAAAATACTTGGTCTTATGTGTTATGATAGAATTCAGACTCAATGTCCCAAAATTTTATAAATACGCTGCGATTTGTATAATCTAAACGAGATAAAATGAGAATTTTGTGAATCGTGTGAGAATAGTGGGTGTGATAAGAAATTCTCAAAAAATGTATGGTCATCAATAGTTCCAATAATGAAATTAAAAATAGAGGCTATGTACATAGTTCGTTTTAAGAGTGATTATAGATGAACCACTCTATTTTATACACACTCTGTACACCCCCACAGAAAATCGACACGTGGCATTACTTTATAAATAAAAAAATCTGAATAGGACTTCTATCTTCTTCTCCTCTGCCTTGCCTTTGTCTCGTCGATCCCTCTCCTCCACCGGCGACGGCGGCAACAACTTCACCCTCACTGTTAGTTTTTTCTCCATGTTTTCTTTCTCTCTCACCGTGCACTTTCTCTCTCCATGTTTTCTCTTTCTCTCTCACTGTGTCCACCGTATTCACTGTTTCGATATCAGCAGTGGTACCATACCATATCTCCCCATTGCCTCAGACTCACCACACGCCCCTTCATCCACCACCACTGTCGATCGCCGTCACAGATCTATTTGTGAGGGGCAATGGGGTTGTATTTTTTTCTGGTTCTGTTTGAGTAAGAAGAATCCTTGACAGTGGAAAGCAAAGATTGAATCTGAATCCGGTGACACCATGGCCGGCGAGATCTCAGATAGAACATGCCGGATTTGAACCCCCACTGCCTTCGCTTAAAAGAGTGGTGAGAGAGAAGAGGAATGTTTGAGGGTGTGTTTCACAATTACAGGGGAGGATTGGTGAGGGTGTGTTTACTGTTACGGGGAGGATTGGAGGAGTGAAAGGATTGAAAAAAATACAAAAAAGGTTTGCGAAATTACTAAAATACCCTGCCACATGGTGTGTGTACAAAAGTGATATGGGAAAAAGGGTGTCTATGAATCATTTCTCCGTTTTAAAGGTTAATGCCATGATTTTGGTTTGGAAAATTATCATGACACTGAATTAGGTCAATCAAAGTTGAAACAAAGAAGCACCTTTAATTTGATGTTTTCGAAATGAAATTACCATTACTTTATTTTTGTATGATTTTTTTATAATCACAACGGATGCCATAAGTGAATCACTTTCCTAGTACAATATAAACCATAATTTGACTGTCCTTGACATTATCTTGAAAACATTCTTAGATACATATTTACCTTTCAATACGTTCCATTTTTATTTTTGGTTGTTCAAGCTAAGAAACAAAATTTCTCAACTTTGAAAATATTATTGTTCATTTCTTGTTCCTTATAATAATTTTAATTATGTCTTTTCGATGGTATTTTTTTCATTACATGTCTATTCCTCATGGATGGTTTGGGAATAGAGCTAGCAAATGCTCAAGTTCATCGAAGATATGGAAATAGGCTACTATCCCTTAAGCATTTTCCAACAATTAATTTAGTGTGACCATAATAAAAACAGTTTAGTAATTAGTACTAATATTTCCGTTCAAAAATTATCCATATTCAAATGAAAAAATGTTGAGTTTGTGTGCATATTGTTTATAGGGAGTTAAACAAAATTCGTTATTAAAATGTATGTTTGAGGATAGTTCACCAATATGTTGAGGGTGTGGAACGGTACTTCTTTTGGTGGTCCAATAACAAGACTCATTCATTAGACTATTGCAACAAACTTGCTAAAGGAGAAGAAAAAAAAAAGTAGAAAAATAGTAAAATAACATATTTGATATGAGTAACTAAGTCCTATTTTTCTTGATCAATAGAACTAAAAAGTTTAATTGTTTCTTAAGTACTAGGAAATTGAAAAATCTCTATAGAAAAAGACAAATAAAAAAGGGCTAGTTGAAAGAATCAACTACGGTGAAATATATGTCATGAAACAAACTTGAAAGGAAACTTTAACGGTCGGAAAAAGCGGAAAAAGTTGAATAATGTACATCAAATTTCATCGCGCATCAGCAGATGTAAAAGAATTGGCAAATCCAGGAGACCGAGGAGGGATACTTGACTGTGTATACTCACAACTAGCAGCCATCGAAGAAGAATTCGAAACTTCAAGTGCATTGCTCGTTCCTTCAAGATTCGGCCACTTACTAAGTCCTTGAAGCAAACTTATATCCAAGTCAATCCCATACATGTCATCAGCATCAGGTTCAGCCGGCTTCCAAATCTCGACAAGAGGTGCTAGCACATTCACTACATGTCCCATGTCGGGACGCTGATGAGGCTCCCTTGCACAACATTGGCTGGCCAAACCTGCAATAGTCCTGAAACTCTCCAAGCCTTCCTCATCTATGTCCATTGCTGGATCAATGACCTTTCCGAATGAGTCTCTGTTTAGTAGCATCCTTCGGAACCATGTAACGAGGTGTATGTTCTCTTCTGGTTGGCTGTTCTCAATTACTTTTCTTCCGGTTATCATCTCCATAAGAATCACGCCATAGCTGTATACGTCTACCTTTGTGGTGACTCGACCCGTGACTGTGACAAATCATATACCATTTAAATGAGTTAGCGAGTTGAACAAGAAAGGAGAAAAATTACAAATATGCTAGAGTTTATATAACATTTAACAACAAAATATAGACACACAGAGACAGACAATCACACGAACAATATGAATCATGTTTGCCCGTTTTTAGGTAATGCTAGCTCCCAAATATTCTTTCTAATGAACTAAAAACTAAAAATCAATCGGCGAGGTATAGAGAACAACACAAGGCATGTGAATTGGCTACAGATGATAAGGACCTGCTTGCAGTTATTTTCAAATTTCAGTCTTTTTCAAGCTTCTATTTATTTTCAAAAGTTTAAACAAATACTTTGAAAATCCATTTTATGTTCAGTGCTAAAATTACAAACCTGATTTTAGGTCAATTTTTATTCCTCTAGTAAATTTAATAAAACTATTTGTCATCATTTTTTCTCAATACAGTTCTTTCATGACAAAATTTGATAAAAAAAAAAGGCATAGTATTTGAGAATGTTGCAAAAAAATTGTTTCTGCAGTTCATCTGACACTAAAGTAGAAACCTACACAATTAACATGTGCAACAAAAAATAGTAATGCAACAAAAAATATTCCTAAATTATAATTAACATGTGATCACCTACCTGCATACTCTGGTGCCAAATAACCAAAAGTTCCTGCAAGTCTAGTCGCAAATGAAGTTTGTCCTTCTGGAGCAAGCCGAACTAATCCAAAGTCGGCTACTTTAGCGCGCATATCATCTCCAAGCAAAATATTTGATGGTTTCAGATCCCTGTGGATGAAAATTTGCTGAGCCAGACCATGAAGATATTCAACACCTCTAGCAACATCCAAGGCAATGGAAAGCCTGCATTTCCATCCGAGTGGTTTCGACCCATTGTCTTTCCAGTCAAAGAGATGTTGACTAAGAGTTCCCTGAGGCATGTATTCAAAGACAAGAAGTTTCTCATTGTCGTCCAAGCAATAGCCATGGAGTGCAACCAAATGCCTGTGTCGAACCTTAGTGAGAACCGCGATTTCGGACTTGATCTCGTTCAACCCCTCTTCACCAACCATTTCAGATTTCATCCTTTTCACTGCAATCTTTGTTCCATCGTCCAATTCTCCTTTGTATACAGTAGCGAAACCGCCTTTCCCCAATATGTTTTTTTCGCTAAAATTGTCGGTAACTTCTCTTAAAACTTGAATTGAAATCACCATATTACCAGCTTCCACATTTCGAACACTACTCGATGGACTAAATCCACCAGTTCCTCCTGCAACGCCGACACTGGAACTTCCGGCTGCTGCAACACTTATTTTCACGCCATTTCCATCACCTGAACTACGAGGATGGACCACTATTGCATTTGGAGTTTGAACTTTACCATCACGCTTATTATGTCTTCTTCCACACATAACAAATATCAAAACCCCTACACCAATTAAGCAAACAATCCCCAACACAATCCCAACAATTGCTCCAACACTAAGTTTCCTCTTATATTCACCTCCAGAACTAGAGCCGGGAGAGACAGGAGGTTTGTCCTTCCCAATATCAGGATTTCCATCGGTTTTAACAACCACATCTCCGCGAAACGACGGTATCTGACCATACAAGGCATTATTCGAAACATCTAGCTCTTTCAAAGCCGGCATACTAGCAAGCTCCTTAGGTATATTGCCGGTGAGATGATTGTTATCTAGAAGCAACTTTGTCACAGAACTAAAACTTGCAAAACTAGAAGATATACTACCGGAAAAACCCATTTTCTCGAAGCTGATAATCGAAATGTTACCACTAGAACAAACAATCCCTAACCAACCACCATGACAAGGATCATTACCTTGCCAACTTTGAGCAAGTTTAAGAGGATAACCAAAAGGTTCAACAACAGAAAGCAAAGCATTAACAAGTGGACTACATGGTTGACCAACATCCTTAATGCAAAAGCTATTAATCCCTTTATCCATATCATTATCAACCTTAACATCATCTTTAAACTTAGGAGGTGACCCTTGAAGACGATTGTTCGTCAAAGCCACAGCTTTCAAACTTTGAAGCGAAATTAAAGACTGCGGGACAACACCGGTTAACTGATTATCCCTAAAACTAACTTCAGACAATTGATCATGATTTGAAAAATCAGGTATAGGACCAGTAAAAGCATTACTTTGAACCCAAATTACTTTCAATGATGTCATATTTTGCAAAACAGAAAGTGTACCATTGAGTTTATTATTACCATTTTGATTATTCACCCAAAGGTTCTCTATAGAACTACCAGATAAACTATTAGGCAAATTACCTTCAAGAGAATTATAAGACACCTTCAAATCTGTCAAACTTGGAAAAGTGTCATTTCCAAAGAATTCAGGGATTACACCAACTAAACCGGCACTATTAGCCGAAAAAAGCTTAAGAGCTAAACAATTCTTAAGACTAGAAGGAATTTGCCACTGAGGAAAAGGGTTAGAATCAATTACCACCTCGATCAAATTACTCATGTTGGTGAAGAAATCATTTGACATGGAAGTGAAACTGTTGTTGCTGATATACAACTTCTGAAGTGAATTTGGCATGTATGGAAAACCTCCAGAAAACCCATTTTGACTGCAGTCGAAACGAGTTAATGCAGTGAGTTGCATTAATTCTTTTGGTAAAGAACCTTGAATATTGAGTTGTCCTAAATTAATTTCAGTGACCATCGTTCCGCTACACGAAACTCCCTTCCATTTGCAACAATCTTTGTCTGACCAATCAAGATCATTGCTTGATGATTTTATAGAACTTTTCAGCTTTTGCATAACAACATCATCTTGAGACCATACAGCAACAAACATCATAAAAAACAGTAAAACAAGGTGAAGAACGTAGGAAACTCCGAAACTCATTTTGTGTTTTGTGCAAGTTTTTTCTCTCAAGTTTTTTTTTTTTTGTTGTTGGTGAAAATGAGTTTTGAGGGAAGGGTTTAATAAGAAGGAAAAGAGAAGGAAAAAAACAAAGGAAGATAGCGTAAGAGAACAGAGAATAATGTTGCAAGAATGAGAACAAAAAACACTTAATCAAGCTGGCATTGATAAGGATTGTATTGGAAAAGGGAATGTTTTTAAGGGAGAATCAATTGAAAGAGAAAGAAAGAAAAAACGCTTTTATGGTATGAATGAATTGGAATAAATACATGGCGGGGAATGAGGAAGAAAGAGACACTAAAGAGTTATATTTGTAAAAATATTTAAAAAAGTTATAACAATTAATAATTATATTGGTTTTGATTTATTTTATTTTATAACAAAGAGCGGATGGAGTATCATGCATACTAAACCATACTCTATCTTGATTTATGCGTGTGACGTGTTGCGCGTCACGCGTCTTGATGGAAAATTGCAATAATGGATTTTAAACAATGGACGTGAAGGTGTACACGGCACGCGTTAAATCTCAGATTACAACATATTGCATATTATATTGTAAATTACAAATTTTAGTACACACAACTTCAAATCTCATATTATTATGTAAGGGTATATTTGTAAAATACTTAAAAAAGTTACAACAATTAATTTTAAATAGATTTTGATTTTTTATTTTTTTAATAATGAAGAGCGGATGGAGTATCATGCATACTAAACCACACTCTCTCTTGTTTTATGCGTGTGACATGGTACGTGTCATGCGTCTTGATGGAAAATTGCAATGTTGGATTTTAAATAGCACGTGCAACGGTCGTAAGGGGCTAAGGGTGTACGCGCACGCGCTAAATCTCAAATTACCACATATTACATATTAAATCGTAAATTACAAATTTTAACACACACAACTTCAAATCTCATATTATAAACCAGATAGTTTACTTAAAATGATGCTAAATCAATTTCAAATTCAAATTCAAATGGCTGTTCCCTCAAATGACTTGATAAAAAAAGGTAAGTTTCAACTACAAACATCTTCATACTTATTGGAGAAAAGAAAGAAGAGAAAAAAAACATCTTCATTGACTTGCATCACCAACTCACCATCCTGAAATGAACTATACACATAATTAGAATGCAGAACATAATTTATTTCCAATTTATTATATCAAATTAATGTTTACCTTGCTTTCATCATTCATCCTTCCAAGCCACCATAATTAACCTCGCCACTAGTAAGACGTAATATATAGAAATTTTTAAAATCAAATCATACAAGCAAATCATACAGTGATATGAGAAATGGTATATTAGATTAGTTTGCTGGTAAAAATAACCAAAAACTAAACCAAACTGAACCGAAATAAAATTAACTGAACCATTTAAGTAGTTTGCGAACTAAACCAGTAATTTAATAACGATTATTGAACCATAACTGATTTATTTAGAACCGAATCGAACCGTTTTCAACCGAACCAAACCATTAGCAAAACACAAACTTCATATTTTAATAATGAAGTTTTATTTTCCCCTTCATCATGCATTATCATTGGAATTTGTCGATGTTTTTGTTGATATTCCTAAAATACAACTAGTAAAACCATAAAAAAAAATTAATAAATAGTGTGATTTAATTCTTAAAAAAGATTAATACATTTGGTCATAGTTTAAATATAATTAATAAAATTTCTTAATACATTTTTGAGAAAATAAAAATTCTTAACACTTGTCACACAATTCAAATTTATAGAAAAGAAAAAAAAAACAAGTTAGTTCGCAACAGGATAAGAAAATAGATTTTGGTTCAAAATATTACTTTAGGTTTTATTTTGCCGGTTCGTATACAACAAAACGGTTAACCGAACCATAACTTTGGTTCGGCTCGGATACTCGCAAACTTCAAACTGTTTGGTTCAGTTTTCAAACAGTTAAAACGGTTTGGTTCGGTTCAGTTTTCTTCAAAAACCAAACCATGCCCACCCCTACTACTCAGCATAACATGTATTTTAGTGTTTTATCGAGTCATTTTTGTCTTTTACTTTTAGATTTTTTAGAGGGTTGTAGTGAGTTGCAATATATTAAATTGAGTCGTTGTGAGTCGATGCATTTCCCTAACTAGACAACTTTATACGGTGTCATAGTCTTTGGTATAGGTTAATGGGTTGATCTGAGGAAAATACACATTGTGGATGTTACAAGTTACGAAGGTAAAAACATTGAAGATATTAAAGTTCAGGCCACATGGGAAATTCTATCCCAATTCCCAAGGGCATATCAGAGGTAAAAATGTCATTAAGAGTGAACAAATCAAGAGAAAAATCCCTCTGGCGCACGCATCACAACAATGGGAATTGTGCACCACGCGAACACTGAGAGTTGCTGCAGAAAGGAGGACCTCGAGGACTCACGCGTGACATTTGTGCAACAGATGTCTTGATGGAAAAATTGCCACGTTGGATTTTAAATGGCAAGCACAGCATACGTAAGGGTGTACACAACGCATGTATGTGATTAAAAAAATATGCCTATATATTGATTTTCTCAGCTAGAAGCAAGGGTTATAATTTTTTATGACTTTGAAGGCTAAAGGAGCGACCTACGCCCCATAACTGGCGGTTTTACCCTTTTGAAACAAGATTGAAGATCATGGTCACTCTATGAGTAGCTGGGCACTTTAGATTAGGGTTGAATGATCAGCATATATGATATTGTTTGAACCATGTAATCTTGATATCCTATATTAATGCAATTTGAACTAAATTTGTTCATTATACCTTGTGCTTAATGCTTTTCACCTCATAGTCATTGAATGGAATCTAAGTTGTAATCAGCTATTAACCCTAGGTTTTGTAATTAAGAGTTTTGAAGCCCACTATGAATTGTAGTAACCTAACCCATTGAGGAGGAGTATATATAGATAACTCATGAAGAAAAATTAGGGAATTTTCATTCATTCACACATTCTCATAAAAATAGAGTGGCTAGAGAGAGAAAGTATATAAATAGAGAGAATAATAGAAGAAAGAAGGGGAAGAATTTAGAAGAGAAGAAAACGAGAGCTAGGGAGCTAGAAGAGGAGAGTAAAGCCTTGGCTAGAGATTTTTGAAGATTTGAGGTAAGGGGGATAGTTCTATTCTACTTAGTAGGTTGTAATCTTCTTTTCACTTATGGGTCATGATTGTTATGAATGAATTATAATTTTGATGATTTTAAATGTTAAATTTTGTGCTCATGATTAAGTGGTGGTATTGGGTATGTGAAATTTGTTGGAAACTTGTTGTTGATGCTTCAATTTCATTGATGATATGTGTAGAAGTGATTACTTTGAGATTTTAGCATAAATTGGTGAAAATGATGTTTGTTGTTGTTGAATGATGATGAATACATGATTATATGCTATGAATGTTGTTGGGTATATGTTGGTATTGTGAATTCATGAACTGTTGATGATAACTATGATGTTTGGATAAGTTGTTGAGTTTTGATGATTTTTGTGAAAATGGATCATAAGTTGGATTTTGATGATATTTATGGAGTTGTTATGATGAATTAGGTTGGGGAGAATTTGTGTTTTTAACTGTTAAGTTTTGGTGAGGAATTGTTTCGAAGAAAATCGGGTTTTTGAGTTAAAAGTCGTTTAAAGCACTTTTGCAAAATAAGTCATTTTGAGTGATTTGAAATAAGTTTTTTTTTGGGTTATAAAACTATATTGGGGTAAGTATTTACTGTTTAAGTGTTTGGGATGAATTCGATGAAATCAAAATCGAAAACGGATCGAAAATCGGATTTTCCTTGTGCACGAAAAACACAAAATTTTGTTGTATTGCTGTCAGGGAAAAACGCACGGTCTGGGAGTAAGAACGCACAAACCGTCCGTTTCTTACTGTGGCTGTGCGTTTTTGCTAGTCATAACGTGCACTTTTGTGTGCGTGTTGTTTTGTCCGGAATGATGAATTCTTGTACTTTTAAGGTTCCAAATGCATCCTTGTGAGTTCCAAATACTTAAACCTACTTGATTAGTGTTTAATTGAGTTTGTTTTATTGGATTAACATGGTTCATTTTGAGAAAAGAAAGTGATTTCAAAACATGAAGAAAAAAAGACGGACTTGAGGAATTTTGAGAATTGAAGGAACTTTGTGAAACCAATATGTTATGATTGATTACCCTAGATGCTAGTTGATATGTATGGATGTTTTTATGATATTTATGGACATGGAAACCTACTTTGTTGAGAAAATTTAGAAATAGGTGATTTTGTGAAAATAGACGAACTTGGTCAAAATGAGAGTTTATGTTCTTATAACTTGTAATTGGTTTTGTATGCATGATGATATGATAAAATAATAATGAATCAATGTTAGATTGGTGTGTAATGTGTTGGTTACCATGATTGGTGAATTGTCATCTATTTGTGAATTTTGCTTTGTGAAACGATGATTGTTTCTTTGTAGTGATAAATGTTGATGATGATTTTGGTGATGACTCTTTCGTCGATTATGACTTGTTGATTGTATGGATGTAAATACTTGATAATGCAAATGGTTAATATGTTGAAGATATTATATGATGGTGCGAATTGTATAATATGAAATTGGTGATTCGTGCATTGTCGAGTCTTTACTTTAAAGTCCATGCATTCAACGTCATGTTGTGTCGTCTGTGAAGAATGTAATTGTCGGTGTTTGTTACATTGCTTTGAAGAACATAATTGCTGGTGTTTGTTATGTTGGTGGACTCATGTAGAAGTGTCTAGAACATTACATGCACTTGAGATTGGTGAAATGTGTCATACATGACTATGTGATTTGAAGATTATGTGCATTGATGAATGTTGTGACTATGTGAAAGTGTGAACTTGTATATGTTGCTTCATTATGCTTGTACACTTGAATAATAATGTAGATGTGTTGATTCGATGTTGTATGATTTGATTAAGAGTTATTTTTTGAACATTGAAAAATGAATATGTTGTTATGCATTTATTGAATTATGGGTCAGGATCAAATGACACCATGGTGTCAAAATTAGTTTGACATCAAATCTCATCCATTCATTTTATTTAATCCAAAGACTTAAAACTATCACCAAATTAATTAGCATACATCAAATACTCTCTATCACCTAATTATGAAACATATATATCACAATTAATTTATAATCAAGTATTGCATTTTTTTCCCCAGATTTATTTATTTTCCCAGATTACTCAAACTTCTTTTCTAAACTTTTTTATAAAATGAATGGTAAAACTCATTGTCATGGTTGTTTGAGTCATCATCACCGTCGATGATAATTCTTTGTCTTTACATCATATACTAATTTTTGAATAATTAAGTAAATTGTATTAAAAAAAACAAGCTCGACTAAATTATCAATCACAGAAATCATCAGACCACCCAAATCATTCTTGAATTGTTCATGCTAATTAGATTATTTTGTTTCTCATAGGTCTAATTTTTTTAAGAGGACTCATTGTGTCTCATGTTTAACTAAATTAAGATAAGATTTATCATGATTTTATAAAAATTAAAAAGTTTGAGTTTGTGCTTATGGCCGGAAGAAAAAATTTAGGGGGTAAATAAAAAGGGTTCGAATCTACCAAAAACAAGAAGAGATTGTTTGATTATGAATTAATGCTGATAGATATGTTTCTTAATTAGGTGATAGAGATTATTTGGTGTATGTTAATTAATTTGGTGATAGTTTTAAACCTTTGGATTAAATGAAATGAGTGGATGAAATTTGGTGTCAAACTAATTTTGACACCATGGTGTCATTTGATCCTGACCCTTGAATTATATGTTTATTATGTGGAATATAATCTAACCCCAAGTGGTCGTTAGGTTGACCACCTGCCTATTTGTATGAATGAGTAGACGGCGTGCAAAACTGATTCTCTTATTACTTATGAGTTGCTTGGGGACTAGCTTTGGAGCTACCTCTTTTCTTTTTGCTTCGTAATGTAAATAATAATTATAATGATATATACAAAAATAATATATTCAAAAAAATTCATTGTACTAAATTTAAGTTGTACTAAATATTTTGCAAAGATAATCTACATTTGTCCTCTAAACAATTTTATGTTATGAATATGTTTGAATAATCAATTTTTTTATCAATGTTGTCAAACACGTCTCTATCAATATAAATAATGAGGCATTCATTTATCTATTCATCCCCCATTTGACTACAACTATCTTGTACATAATCTTCAAAGCAGAAATGATTGTTCAACAATTGTTGTGAAAAGGACAAAGTTATTGTTAACTTCAAAAGTTGATAGAGTAAATGATAAAATATTTATCTTTTAATTAGTTTCATCAATTATTTTTAAAAATCATTTTATTCCTTTCAAAGATGTAAATTCAACACTCATACATGATTCAATCATCAATGATGTAACAAAAATGTCATTAATATTAAACAATAGTCTTATAGAACAAATAAAAAAATGAAAATATAATATAAGGATGAGAAATAGTAAAAAAAAAAGTTAAGAATGTTGTGCAATATGTAGCTTGTTTGCTTGTTTAATTCAGAAATTTTAGTTTGATGTAGTGGTTGAGTCATTTTAAAATACCCTCGTTATTCTAAATTATAAGTTACTTTGAAGAAAAAAACTTAAAATATAAATTGTTTTAATATACCAATGAAATATAACAATTTTAGGAAAATGCTAACAAGTGTCCTAAGGACACTATTTTAGCATCTAAAAGTAGCAACTTTTGCATTGAAAATTATACGGTTATGATTTTAACAAGTGCTTGACTTGTATTTTCAAAACATAATTTCTTTTTATGTGTTCTTTAAACAATACTCTTATGACACTTGTTAGCCAGAACCAAAATTTTACTTTTCCTATTAACACGTATAAAATGAATTACTCCATCTTTTTAATTTGTATATAAGTTTCAATATGATTTATATAATTTCCTCAAAAAAAAAAATGATTTATGTAATTTATGACGGATGGATGGCTAAATTTTAGGTGCAAAAAGTAGTACTAACAACTCACGTTAATTAAGCAAGCAAAAAGCTAGGTAGGTGTAAGAAAAAGCTTTGAACTCAATAGAAAAAGGTTAATGTCAGCCTTAAATAAATTGAAAGAGTCAATAGATATTTACACTACTGCATGTTATTGGACACGATGCTCCAATAAGTGCAACTTTCCGGTTACATATGAGAGAGAATTGGTGCAAGCATTATATTTAACGGGGTTCAAAATGGAAAAAACCCAAGATAATAGGTGTAAATTAAAGGGTTGAGGGGGTTCAACTGCATGTCTTGGATACATGCTGGCTCCACCCCTGGCTGAAGATAATAGGTGTAAATTAAAGGGTTGAGGGGGTTCAACTGCATGTCTTGGATACATGCTGGCTCCACCCCTGGCTGAGACTTGTTTCACACTTATGCATGAGATTTGAGATTTATTTGGTGATGTATTATGAGGTATGGTTGTTGAGATTTTATATGTAGTCGAGATATTTTGTATGATGATTTTTTGATGTGGGCTTTTGAAAGCATAGTTATGCATGTTTTGAGATAATTGAAGATGAAACATCTAAACTCTTTTGAATAATTGTATTAGCGTGATTTATTGTGTTAAAAGGGTTTTGAGGTGTTATTGTACAGTTTGGTATGTTGAAATTTATGGATAACTTTAATTACATTGATATATAAAATATAATATCTGTGCTCCTTGATTTTCGGATATCAAACTATTAATTGATTTGAATCGTCAATCTTTCAACACTCTACTTTTATTCGTGGGAAGGAAAAAAGTGAGTAAAAACCCTTATGCGATTATGGATCTGGGGTTGATTTCGCAGAGGGAAGGTGTTAAGCACCCTACACGACTACGGTACTCCGTAGGAACTTTTTGCCTAATTTATCTTGTGCTAATTCATTTACTTATTTTGAAAATACCTGCCTAAATGTCTAAGTGAAAGAATGGAGGAAGAAGAAGTATGTTTTTGTTATTTTTATTTGATTTGGAAGGATTGGATCCTTTGCCTACATACCCTTAAAGAAAAGGGATCAAAACCAATGTAGTTCACTCTTAAAAATTATTTGGTGTGTTGGGTTATTTTTAGAGTTTTTGAAAATAGTTTTAAGAAGGGAAAAGAGACCTCAAGGCATAGAATAATGAAAGAGGTGAAGTTGTTTGATTTTAATTAAAAGAAATCCAAGTCTAATATGGATATTAAAATTGCATAAGAATTTGATTAAGAAAATAAATGGAAAAGAAACTCTTGGGTTAAATTCCAAGGTTTATTAAGAAAATATTTTTGAAGTTTGATATATTTGATTTTTTTGGTAAAAAGATTTTTCTAAGCTAACGGTAAAAACTAGACGATTCGTCGTAACGTAAAAATAAAATGTGAAAGGAACTACCAAGAATGTTGGATCCCAAGTAGAATTCCATCCTAAAATTACTAGTTGTTCACTTTTAAGGCTCTCAATTTAGTCAAAAAATTTATCCTAGTTTGTCCCTAATTCATTTGAGCCTCACTCACGACTTAACATAATGCGGTAAATAAATTGTGGTGTCGGTGCATTTTTATTATGTGAGTGTTACATCAAGCCTAAATACATTCTATGGTTTTAAGAGGAATATAAATGACAGGGATGAAAATGCATGAATTACATTACATCATATTATACACACTAAAAATTTAATGAAAATAAAATGACCAAAGAATTAAACATGCATGAGAAGATGAACAAATATAATGCATGAGAATCAAATCTCTTTGGTCATATTATAAACTGCTTTTTGTTACTATTGCTGAGATCCGAAATCGAAATTAATATTGTGTTGATGTGTAAGATTTGTGAGTTTTTTTATTTTGGAAAGTTTTTGTGTTTGGATTTGGTTACGGTTTGAGTTTGTATGGAACAAAATCAATTGCTGGAAAAAAGTTCACAAACGTGCTCTTCATTGTTCATATTTTTTTTGAATTTTTTGGGTTTTTGATTTG
>Ga0315914_1002360_pt1 | contig 28927 bp, 27 predicted proteins | sample MpolenodulesMG_FD_203920 | JGI IMG/M metagenome (GOLD analysis project Ga0315914, IMG submission 203920) | Medicago polymorpha root nodule microbial communities from Los Angeles, California, United States - elongated nodules | ecosystem: Host-associated > Plants > Roots > Nodule | place: USA...
TGATGATTGCTTGCTTATAACTTTGAAATGATGAATTGTACTTGTTGAGTTAAGTATGCTAAATGAAGAATAAGGTGAGTAATCCTTTCATTGATTGATGTTGATAAATGATGAGCTTATGTTGATAACTTGTTGTGTATGGAATGAGGGATAATAATTATGTGATGTTAGTATTCTAAGAGGGATGGGTATGTATATGTGATATGCATGATTCCTTGAATGCTTATGTTTATTTATGTTGATTATGATTGATGTGAAGCTAACCTCAAGTGGTCTGTGGTGGACCGCCTACCTATTTGTATGAATGGGTAGACGACATGAAGGAGTAGTTGTTGATTGCTTGGTGAGTACTTGGATAGAGGGAGCTATCTCCGTTATCGGTCTTAGAGTAGGCTCTGATCTAGGATGTCTGTCTTTATGATTTTTCTAGATTGATTTTGCTGGATTTATGTGATGGAGATTTTACCCATTTGTCGGGTTTTGGAGATTTTATTCATGGAAGTATGCTGTTCTAATGACATGTATACTTAGTGATGTATGACTTATATCCGCTGCGACTGTTGATGAATTTTATATATGCATGTTGTTTGAATCTTGATGCGAAGACGTAGCGTCTATTTTTTGAATATTATATTATTCGCGTGTATTATCGCTTTAATAGAAATAGGGCGTTACATGCATCGCGAGCAAAATTTCACTGTGTTTTTTGAATGTTTTACAAAATTCAACCCATTACCATGCGTGAATTCCGGCCGATGCCAAGATTTGATTGGTCTAATGAAATTTCATAAAGCTTTCGGGAACAACTGTTGATGACTAACGTCGCTCTTTTATAGCTTTCATTGTGAAGTGTGTTTGCTTTAAGTTGAATCCTAACCGGTGATGTCAATATGTTGACTGTAACGAATAGTTATGAATTTTTATATTATTTAGTAAATAAAACATATTTATTTTATGTATTCATTTTTTTTTCATATCAAACCACTACATAACAATCTTATTTTCTACTTTTATTTTATTTTTCTTTCCTATATCTTTCGTGAGGGAAGAAATTTTTAAATTTTAATTTTGTTTTTTTAAATAAGGTTTTGCGATATTTTTCAAAGATTGAAATGAGTCATCACTCTTTGTTTCTTTTTTGATAAAGTTTACACTTTATTTTAAAATCAATAATCTGATCGATTAACAAAAGAAAAAACATGATAATTATGCACAAATGCACAATAATCTATTATCTTAATTAAATAATCTCTCTAGCTCTTATGTCCTAATTTCCATATGCTTGGTCCTCATGATATTGCTCTATGAATCCCGATACGTAGTACAGATACGGGTACGATACAATACAGGTATGCGGATACGCAAAATTTTTAAAATTAGGATACAATACGGCTAAGATACGTTAACAAAATATTTATACTAAAATTTATATGCATGTAAAATACTTAAAAAAAACATTGATTACTCTTCAATATTATAAAATTGTAAAAGTCACAATTTACAAAAAATAATACAATCAAAATAAAAAATGTAAAGTTTTCATATAAATCATATTCTATTTTCATTCATATGTTAGACCATGTGCAATGGTGTTGAATGGTGGTGTTGAAAGTAAGGTTCAACACTCGGATGCAATGCAATGATGTGTTGAATTGGAGGAGAGAGGGGTTGAATTGGTTCAACTGTGTCGAATTCTGCCATGCGGGACCCGTAATCGCCGTGTGGCAAATTCTGATTGGCTGTTTGGATTTTTTTCATCTTAATAATTTAAACTCAATTATTTCATTGCAAATTTATTTTTTTTATTTTTTTTTTACCAAAATACCTAATTTTTTTTGTCTATAAATAGAGAGTTGGTTCATTTGATTTGGACACAAAAAAAAAAAAAAAATCAAGTTTTTCACTATCTTAATCTTATTATTATCTTTCTATTAGCTTTTCTTTTGAAGTTTTAAACTTATTTTTAGTGAGATTGATTCCAATCATAATCATTTCAACACCCAAAATTCTTCTAATTACCCATTTAGCTACCAAAATCCCAACAATTATCAAAATAAATTATTTTAAGTTATTTGTGTGCCGCGTGTTTAGTTTATCGTATTTCATTTTAAATTAAGAAAATAAAAATAAATTATTTAAATAAATTTTGTTTTTACGAAAAACTAAAAAATAAACTGTTAAGTGTTTATTATTTTAATTTAATTATAATCGATAATTGTAATTTTATGTAATTATAAAAACAAAAATATAAAATTAAATAAGAATATGAAATAAAAAGTGGTGGGGTAGAATGATGAATGAAAAACCATTGGAGAGAGTATTTGTTGAATGAATGTTGAATTATTAGATGGAAGAGAGAGAAAATGATGTGGAGTGTTGGAAATTGAAAAAGTGGGTGTTGAATGGTTTTGCCATTGTAAATGGTCTTAGGTTATCGTCTCTTTTTCTCGTTACTTTTATCCACCAAAAACATAATTTTTAATTGGTTATCGAAAAACAATTATTGTGATTCATATCTTAAATTGAATCATATACATCTCCATTGAATTTTCACAACACAGTCTCATTTTTTTTACACTTCATGTTTTTCCAAGATACGTTTATGTGAAGTATCTTATAAGTATCTCTGTGTATCTGTCGAGTATCTTATAAGTATGAGTATCCGATAAAATATATATTTAAAATTAAAATAATTAATTCCGATACTCCATGGGTACGTATCCGAGAGTATCCGCGGAGTATCGGTATCTAATACGTATCCGATACGGATATGTCTCCATTTTGGAGTATCCGGGCTTCATAGATATTGCTCCAATCTCCAAATATAATACAATATAAGTGGTGGTAATAGAGTTTGGTGATTTCTATATAGAGACTTGCTATCTTGTACAAATAGAAAACAGATGACAAATATAAGTGGTGGTAATAGAGTGGTGGTATCCGGGACATGCCGGCAATAATTGCATTTTACATTTTAAAAATAAATAAAAATTACTACCTCTTTTTTTAATTATAAGATTCTTTATAAAAATTTGATTTAAAAATTATCAAGCAGTGTAAAACTTCTGAATCACCTCACACCTGCCACATCGAGATCTTTCCCACAAGTGTGAGTCTTTTCAATCATTATTGGGCTAATAAGTATATAAGCCTCGGAGGTAGAATTGTCTTGCTTAAATCGATGCTAAATGCTATTCCTATTTATTTCTTGTCTTTTATGAAGATGCCGGTCAAAGTGTGGAGGAAAATTATTAGAATTCAAAGAGACTTCCTTTGGGGTGGAGTGGAGGAGGGTAGGAAGATTGCTTGGGTTAGGTGGTCGAAGGTGTACTTACCTAAACCTAGAGGAGGTTTGGGGGGTGAGAGATGTCCGTAAGGTGAATTTAAGTCTTATGGCTAAGTGGCGGTGGAGGTTAATCCATGGTGAGAGTATGTTATGGAAAGAGGTGCTTTGTGACAAATATGGCTCGCATGTGTTAAATGTGTTGGAGGATGGGTCCATCATTTGGGCGGGCTATGATTCAAAGTGGTGGAAGGATGTTATGGGGTTGGAGTGGAGTAGTGGCTCTAATTGGTTTAACTCGGAGGTGATTAGAAAGGTGGGAAATCGTAACAAGACTAGTTTTTGGAACCATGTGTGGTTGGGGGAAGGATCGCTTAGGAGTAAATACCCTCATCTTTATGACATCTCAAACCAAAAAGAGTCTTGTATAGGGCAAATGCGGGGGGTTCGTGGAGGTTGGGAGTGGCATTGGAGAAGGAACTTCTTTGTGTGGGAGGAAAACTTATTTGCAAATTTGGTATCGGACTTGGAGGGTGTTTTGCTAGCTCAAGAGGAAGACCGGTGGCCGGTGGGTGTGGAGGTTGGAGGATAATGGGGCTTTTTTGGTGAAATCCATGTATAAGAAGATGGAGAGAGAGATGGGTGAGGAGGAGGAACCTAGTGGCTGCGAGAGGGGAGTTTTTAGGGATATTTGGAAAAGTCCGACTCCATCAAAGGTGGTGGTCTTTTCTTGGAAGCTCTTACATGACCGGATTCCAACTCGGAGGAACCTAGCCTTGAGAAATGTCCTCCCTCCGGAGGTCTTAATGTCGCGTGTCCTTTGTGAAGGTTCGGAAGAGTCTTCTATCCACTTATTTCTTAACTGTCGCGTGGCTAGCAAGCTTTGGGAACATCTAATGAGATGGCTTCAAGGTAACTTAATCATACCTCCGAACCTTTTTCATCTTTCGTAAGAGTTATCCCATAATTTGGCATGCGACGGTATGGATGTTATGGAAAGTGAGGAATGATAAAATCTTCAATAACAGGGGGAGTGATGTGCTAAGTATTGTGGAAGAGGTGAAGCTTTTGTCTTGGAGATGGAGTCTATCTAGGTTGGATATCCCCTCTTGTCTCGGGTTTTGGGGTAGGGGAGGGCGCTGTTCAGTTCTGTGCTGGTGGTGGCCTGTGTGGCAGTCTGCTGCTGTGATAGCAGAGCTGCGACCAGTCAGTTTTTTTGCTGTTTTGTGGTTTCAGGTTGGTGCTGCTGTGCCCTTGGAATTTGGTGCCTTAACCGGATTGCAGGGTCATAGCGTCTATCATCTCAGGGTGTGGGTTTTGGGGTTATTTCTTAGGTGTTCCGGGTATATTTGGAACCTCCTTGTAGCTCGTTGCTTTGCGTATCAAGTGCGTCTTGTGCGGGTATAGCTTAATAATATTTGTTGTTTTAAAAAAAAAAATCACTTAACTTCACCTCAAAGTAGAAGCTTTATTCTTACATATACACTTGCTTGCATTATTGTTGACCGCACTAATCTCACACTTGCCACAACACTATTTTAGTTATTATTCAGTCAATTACCAAAAATATTATTTATAATTATATTATAATGTATGAAAGAAAATGTACTATTGTATTACTCCATACCTTATTTTCAAAATTATTATTATGTGATGTTCTATATACCAAAGTTAGCACATGTAAGCCGGCACAAAATGTAAAAAATTGTTTTTTGAAATAGTATCATGTCATATTGCAAGAATTAGACTAGTGAAATTGATCATAAGAATAATTTGTATGACAACCAACAATGTCTCAAATCCACTATAGTTTCCAGTGATACAACATCTTCGTTATTAACATCATGAACATTAGACCTATAATTAGTATGTGAACTTGTCCTTAACAATATGATCTCTTCCAATAACAGACACATGAACTTGTCCCTTTTGTGGAAGATATGTTATTCTTGGATTTTTTTTCATGGTCCCTCCTACTTCTGCAATCCATACAAATAGGGTCATAAAATCCAATCTTCCTCTATTTGAAAAAAAAATCATAAACTCCATCCTTAAATTTTTTTTTTATTGATTATTTTTTTAACGACAAATATATACTGAAAAGGAATTTTGGAAAATAGTACAAGAGGTACTTCTCCCACATTTTTGGACCTAGTACTAACGGTACTAAATCTGCAACAGAAACAAATCAGAATCAAATAATTCTCCTATCGAGTCATATAATCCGACATGTTTACAAACCACTCATAGAAAAGACAAGGAGCGTCTGAAGGTAGCCCAAAAACCTCTACCCAGGAAGACTAGATTTTTCGAGAAAAGATTAAATCGTTGCGCCCTTTCCATATTGACCATACGGTTGAATGCCAACTAGCTTGTTGGATATAGTGGCTAAATTGGTCTGCAGGGGGCACACTTTAAGATTATATGCTTAGAAGTATCTTGCTGCAAGCAGGGTGCTTCAGTTTGTCATTCCTATTCTTCTTGGATGCAAGAATCAGAATAATGCAAAGGGAAATTTATAGAGAGTACATTATTCATTTGATGAAAACTTGTAATCATTTTAGAATGTAATTGAAATTGTGTTGTATCGTTCATTTCCATTACAAAATCTAATTTCAAATGTTTGTATCTAAATAAAGTTTGATCTTCAACTTTTTTTTGAGGGGCAACCCAAGGTTTGATCTTCAATTTTTGGCTAAATCAAAGTTAGAGTTTTTCATTAAATCCAAATGAAGTTTAAGTAAAAAATACAAATACGCGGCATGTCAGAAAAATTATAAGTTGACAACATTTTTCTTATTAATACTAATGGTGATACAAAGATGTTACAACAAGTGTAAACACATACCTATTTTTAATTGTTTTTTTTTTCTAAGCCAGGAGATTAGACAGACATCAAGGGGAAGCAACGGCATCCCAACTAAGTTGCCACCCCGCAAAACCCCCATCCTATACCGCCAATCTCAGAGGAAATTTTATTAAAAAAAGGGGAAAAAAGTACAAGAGGGGGGACTAGGCCAAAACCCTCAAAAAACAAAGAAGAAACAACAAAAAAAGAAACAGCAAACAGAAAAAAAAGGAAACACCTGACTACGGGAACCGAGAGCGAGGGAACCCACTCCGGTCCAAAAAAAAAGTTAGTTTGAAAAGTCTGAGGCAACACCGAGAACCAAGTTGTGCCTTGTATTGAATGACCCATATTAGCAAGTAAATCAGCGCAACAGTTTCCTTCCCTAAAGATAACTTGGATTCCTTGATTGCAAGGATTGTGCCAACGATTACGGAGCAAAACTCGAACCAATGAACGGTTTTTAAAGACCATCAAAGCACTCATCGAGTCATTCCAATAAAGAAAATTCATTGATCACATGAAGTGGATCCTCCCTGAGAGCGGGTTTTATAAGGCGATGGCTTACCAATCTGAAGATTTTTCCTAACCTGTTGTTTCTGTTTCCGAGATAAGACCGGAGTGAAAGGTCTATCTGCATTAGCTTTGTCATATTCACGAACACGCATCCAAAGGTCCAGGTCGTGCTGCACATTCAGATTGCTATGTGGTTCATAAACAGTCGAAGTTCTGTCGCCATTCTCATCAGTCCCCGAATGTTCAACCGTGTAATTGGTGTTCCGAGCAAGGCGCTCCATTTCCAAAAAAGTGGCGGTGTCGTCAGGGATGCATCTAACATCAAGGGGACCATCTTGGGGACTGGTTTTCACGTCATCGTGCGCTACATCATGTTTAGTCTGTGACATATCCCTAGCAGAAGCGGAGGCCTCCAAATCAACAGTAAAAGAACGCTCATCATCATGTGCATCTGAGGATGGATGCATCACAGGTGCATTCTGAATCCGGGGTATCACCAACTCCTCCCGCGATTCAGAGTTTACTTGTTCCACATCATCCGAAAGCACGTCAGCGTGCACATCATTAGGGGAAGCTAACTCCAACACTGGGCGCGAAGGCAAAGAGCCTTGAGGGATCCCTTCTGACACGCAGGGGGGTGTCCGAGCTAGTGTTGGAGCCGCAGAAGTAGAACCATTAGCAGCAGTCGAATTGATTTGTGGCTCGGTAGGTTTAGGTGCTGCAAATGCAATGTATGAACCTTTACCAGATGGGTTCTCTTTAAGAGGAACCCATTGAGGTTTCTTGGCTGGTATCTGCGTTTTCCCTTTTGCAACTTTATCCTTAGACATGTCTTCCTTCTCGGGTACAACCAACGACAATTTGTAACATCATGTCCAAGTGTCTGACAATGCGAACAAAAATCCAGAATCCGTTCATAAACGACTTCCACATGATAATAAGCACCTTTCCGTTCGATGAGAATTTCGTGAAAAATCTTTTTGGAAAAATCAATGTCGACTAATATACGTGCATAGTGTCCAAAAAGTCTTTTCAAGGTTGCATTGTCAAGAACGAGTGGCGTGCCAACCGCAGTGGGAATTTCACGTAGAGTACGTTCCATCCAATATTCTTGTGGCAGTGCCATCAATCGGATCCATACTTGCGCATGTGTATTTCTCTGATTATGCATATCAAAATCCACTAACCATTCAAATAAACATAACACCCCCGGCTTCAAGTTCACAGTACCCATTGCCCAAACAATTTGCAAATCAGTTTCAGTGTCAAAAAAGAATTCATAAAAGCCCCTACCTAAAGATAGCAACGTCCAAGGTGCAGCAGTCTTCCATTGTTTCCGAAGCTTTTCTTCAATTTCCTTCGACGCATAGGGTTTATCTGCTTTGTTTAGAACCAACCTTCCACGAAGGTTTCTCTTACACACATTGACCCCTTGTCCATAAATTGGCTGAGTAATACGAATAGAGAGAATCCCACCACAGATTGTAGGTTGTGGCAGATTGTCGTTGGTAGCTTTGTCGTGCGATGCGACAAGTGCTTGTTTAAAGGACCGCGGCAGTGGTTGTGGTGCTGGAACCGCCGTTGTGGAGGGCAGTGCCATGAGAGATGGCGCATCTTTGGAGGGTGCAGCTGTCGGCAATAACAACTCTGCCTGCCAGTCGAATGGCATAGCAGAAAGTCTGTCCGTAACTGATCAATCAAATCACTCACCAATTGGAAAATAGTGACCACCAAATTTGTACGGTGAAACTTGAAATAATTGTAACGGTGAGATAGTTGTTCGGTGCAAGGAAGCAACACAAATCAATTCCCCCACTCCAATCCAATTGAGTGGTGGAATCTTATGGATCCCCAAAAGCAACACAAATCAATTGAATTGAAGAGGAACAACAGAAAAGTGAATCACGTAAGCAAAGTGAATCACGTAATATTCAATGATGTGAATTCAATTGAAATTAGCAAGACAAACAAAAGTGAGGTAACCAGGAACTAATGAGGTAACCATTTTTTAATTTACAATAATATTAAAAATATTATTGAAACTCCTTGCTACATGGACTTTACCTAACAATTGTTATTGGATATAGTTAGTAACATTTTTTCGCGATTTAGTATTATTTTTTCAAATGTTACTAGACCTCAATTTAGTATTATTTAAAAAATAACGACGTAAATATCAATTCAGGTGCAAAAAGACCAAAAGGTGGGAAGGGGAGTGTGCAAGGTGTAAATAGCAATTCCCAGGGACTTTAAATAGCAATGAAGTAACATTATTGGTGCAATTTTCAAAATTTGAGGGTGTATGCTCAAGTGAATTAGGCAATGAAAAATGTATAAGGGTTACTGATTAGTAATAGTGTACTGTTAGTGTTCAGTATAAGAGTTAGTAATAGTGTACTTTTAAATTATTCAATGCATGAGAGATTTCTTGCAGATGAAGGAATCAGTGTGTAATAGTTTCTTGCTGCTTAAGCTTGTTATAGCGGTGTACTGTATTTCTTCTCTAGCTCAATTCAACTTGAGTCAGAATCTCAGGTATTAGTTAGTTAGAAGGTGTTATAGACCAGATACATTACTTATTTAATAAACCTAAAAAATTGGTAAAAATACCTTTGGATCCAAGTTTCAAGTCCTGGATTCGTTGCAACATTGTGTATTTATGGATCAATGAATTTGGCTGAAGAATCCATTTGCACAGAGCACCATTTTCTTTGAAATTTCCATTGATGTGTGTAATGAGTTGAAAGAACGTTTTGTCGTGGTGATTATATTCGCATTTTGGAATCGCAGATTAAGATTTATAGTTTCAAGCAAGGTTCGCAAAATTTCTCCGAATTTTTCACTACATTGAACGTTCTTTGGGAAGACCTCGAATTTTACCTTCCTACTCCGAATTGTAGATGCCCTCAAAATTATGGAAAGAGTGTTTTTTGTAACAATTCTTTTTTGTAAATTTTGGGGAACAAGTTGAGTATGATGATACAAAGATCCTACATTAATTTGGACCTATCACTCATCAAAACCCTCCATTGAGATTTATCCAGAACCTAAATCTGCAATTATCATTGGTCCTACATCTAATCCCCCCTTGTTGCCTCCCACAATAATACTTCTAATGCACCCAAGGTTAGGAGCCATCATGCCATGACATTTATTGTAAAAGAAGACACCATTTCAAACCACATAATGCATGTATCAACTAAGACCAACCCTTCTTAAAATATTCAAAACCCAGAACAAGAACCTGAACTGAGAAGATCCACTAGTGACTAGACCCTTAAAAAAACCTTCACTTCTTTATGATTACGTACCTATGGATTTAGATTTGTTAGTAATAAAATAGAACAAGACTTGGATTTATGTCGATCTTTCTAAATATATGAAACCTATTGAAAACAAATGAGTGTATAAGGTCAAACATAGAGCTTATGCATCCACGGAAAGATATGAATCTAGATTAGTAACCAAGGGATACAATCAAGTCGAGGGATATAATTTCTTTGACACTTGTCCTCAATTGCTAATAATTTCAAAGAGGCCTTGTAAAGTGAGAAAAATAATTTATTAAAAATATTATTTTTTAAATTTTATTGTAGTATACATTAATACTTTGAAGTTATATTTTGATAAAAACTTGGTATAACATTGCCTTACTTTTGGGTAAGTTCTCACTTGGGTTAATAATTGAGTAACATTCACTCTACCTCTGATTTTTTAATTAACTATCAATTTTTTCCTCATTCGATATCACTCTAATTAAAATTAACTTCATCCTCAAGGTTGAACTTAGGATAACATTGTTCAATGTTAGTACCATTTTTCGTAGCTGCCTAACTTTTGGATAAGTTCTTCCCTTGGGTAAATAATTGAGTAACATGCACTCTACAATTGATTTCTAAACAGTTATCAATTTTTTTTCCCATTCAATACCACTCTACTTAAAATTAACTTGGTCCTCAAGGTTGAAGTTAGGATAATAATGTTGAATGTTAGTACCATTCCTCTTTAGGCTAATGCTTAATATAGCGAAAACCCATTTCATAATGTGCATCGCGAGCGAAATTTCACTGCGTTTTTTTGAATGTTTTACAAAATTCAACTCATTACTAAGCGTGAATTCCGGCCAATGCCAAGATTTGATTGGTCTATTAAAATTTCATGAAGCTTTCGGGAACAACCGTTGACAATTGACGTCGCTCTTTCATAGCTTTCATTGTGAAGTGTGTTTTCTTTTAGTTTTAGTTGAACCCTAACCGGTGATGTCAATATGTTGATTGTAACGAATATTTATGAATTTTTATATTATTTTATAAATAAACATATTTATTTTATGTATTCATTTTTTGTCATATCAAACCACTACATAACAATCTTATTTTCTACTTTTATTTTATTTTTCTTTCCTATATCTTTTGTGAGGGAAGAAATTTTTAAATTTTAATCTTGTTTTTTTAAATAAGGTCTTGCGATATTTTTCAAAGATTCAAATGAGTTATCACTCTTTGTTTCTTTTTTGATAAAGTTTGCACTTTATTTTAAAACATTATCACTTTGTTTCTAGAACATCAAAATATTTATAGTATTTTTTAAAAAAAAATGTTTTTAATTTTAAATAAGGTCTTGCGATGTTTTTCAAAGATTAAAGATTGAAATGAGTCATCACTCTTTGTTTCATTTTTGATAAAGTTTGCACTTTATTTTAAAACATTCTCACTTTGTTTCTAGAACATCAAAATATTTATATTATTTTAAAAAAAAAATGATTCATGATTTTATAGTATTTACGACAAAGCAAAGTAATATGATTTAAATATAAACAAGAATAATTTAGTGTATTTTATAAAAAATAATTATATATACCAGTTTTCTTTAACTGTCTACTTTGACTTGTATATTATTCTAACTTTTTTTCAGGTATAAAAGGTTACTTTAATATCAATGTATTTAACAAATAACTTGATTTGTTTTAAGCAAATATAGACATATATCTTTAATATGAATATAAAATAATATCATTTGTCCGTTTCTTTAAATTACTATATTTACTTTTTCCTTTTTATTTGTACACGTTAAAGTCATCTTGAAAAATATTATAAATAATTGCATTTATTTGTTTATTTGTTTTACTCAAAATGACCTTTATACATAACAAGTAAAATATATTATTTTATTTACAATAATAAAAGGGAACTCGACAAACTAGGATATAGTTTGACCGAAATAATTCCACTTTTACAATGTATCGAGTCAGAGTTTGCACCCCGATTTAAAAAGATATTCAAATATATTATGCGACAAGTCTTCAATAAGATTATCTTTTATAAAGCCAACTAAAAAAGAATGGTACTTTCTACGTATTACCATGCTAAGAATTTTGACAGCATAGCCTATCCCCACACTTTGAATTTCACAATATAGCCTAACCCCATTGTCCATAACTCAATGCAAATTCATCTCAAACAAAAAAATAGAAAAAATATTCTCCTTTCTTCTCTAATTGTCCCGCATGAAGGACACTATTGTTCTCTACCCTGCTCTTGGTAGTGGACACTTAATGTCCATGATTGAATTAGGCAAACTCATAGTAACTCATCACCCTTCATTTTCCATCACAATTTTAATTCTTACACCACCCAACAAAAACACCCATATCAACAAACACACCCTTTCTCCACAAGAACAATACATAGCCTCAGTTTCTTCCACATTCCCTTCAATCAATTTTCATTACATTCCTCTAATTTCACCCCCCACAACACTTCCACCACCACCACCTTTACTTACCCTTGAGCTCTCTCACCAAAGCAATCACTATGTTCACAATATTCTCCAATCCATTTCCAAAACCACAAACCTCAAAGCAGTTATCTTAGATTTTCTCACATATAATGCCTCAAAAGTCACTACAAAGCTTGAAATCCCCACTTACTTTTACTTCACTTCAGGTGCTATTGTTTTAGCCCTTTTCCTTCACTATCCAACTATTCACCAAAATGCTACAAAACCCATTAAGGATCTCCATACGCCTCTTCGAATTCCTGGGTTACCAAAGAATATTTCAACAGATGATTACCCTGATGAAGCCGAGTTTTTCCTTGAATCGGCAAAAACTATGAGGCAATGTGATGGGATTATTGTGAACACTTTTGATGCTATTGAGGGAAAAGCTAACAAAGCTTTGAATGAAGGATTATTTATTCCTGACGGAACTACTCCATCTATTTTTTGTATTGGACCTTTGATTACCGCTTCTTTTGGAGAAGATGAAAATGAGTGTCTAAGTTGGCTCGAGTCGCAATCTAGTCAAAGCATCGTGTTGTTAAGTTTTGGAAGCATGGGAAGATTTTCTAAGGCTCAGTTGAATGAGATAGCACTTGGATTGGAAAAAAGTGAGCAAAGATTCTTGTGGGTTGTTAGGAGTGAGTTGGACTTAGAGGAGCAAAGTTTGGACGAGTTGCTCCCTGAAGGATTTTTGGAGAGGACAAAGCAAAAGGGAATGGTGGTAAGAAATTGGGCACCACAAGGTGCAATATTAAAGCATGACTCGATTGGTGGATTTGTGACACATTGTGGTTGGAACTCGGTGTTGGAAGCTATTTGTGAAGGAGTGCCTATGGTGGCGTGGCCATTGTATGCAGAACAAAGGCTGAACAAGGTGATTTTGGTTGAAGAAATGAAGGTGGCTTTGGAATTGAAGGAGTCAAAAGATGGGTTTGTGAGTGGAAACGAGTTAGGGGATCGAATTAAGGAATTGATGGACTCCGATAAAGGGAAAGAGATTAGACAAATTATTTTCAAGATGAAAATAAGTGCCAAGGAGGCAAGAGAAGAAAGTGGAAGTTCACTTGTTGCTTTGAATAATCTGGCACAGTTGTGGAAGTAGAAGAAGCAACATAGTATGTCGAATTGAGTAATAAAAGTATGTAACGTTATATGGATATTTTTTTACCTAATCACAAGTTAATTTATTGTCTAAAAAAATTAAATTTAAGAATAAGAAAATGGTTTAGAAATTGTGGTTCGAAATCCAGTAGAATTTGTGGATTGGTAATGGTGTAGAAATTTGTATTTGAATATCTTGGACACCTTTAACTTATTTTATTGTTACAAGTTTGTTCTTTGATTTGTTTATCCAAATAAATTACAAAATATTTGTGAAATCACCCTTTTCCATACAAATTCATTTAAAAGTGTTTAGATGACATTTTTTTTACTAAAGTGACTAGTCTAGAACAAAGTCTTGTCTACGACAAGTTCATGAGTAAACTTTTGTCCAAGAAGAAGGGGTTAAAATAAAAGGAAGCAGTGATGTTCACAGAAAGTTATAGTTTGATCTTAAAGAAAAAACTACCTTAAAAAGAAGAAGGATCCTAACAACTTTACTCTTCCCTGCTCAATTGACAAGATATTTATCAGAGATGTGAAAAAAAGGAAAAACCCTAAATAAGAGATCCCGATTTTGCAAAAATTCTAATGACTAAACCTAAAAATTAAGAAAAAACATATGTGGGTGGTGTCGAGCTAATGACCTTAACAAAGCGTTGGATGAGATTCAATTCATCATGAAAAAAAGGGGAAAATGTGCAGGACGCATGTACACACGATGGGGCACGTGAAGATTCATTGTCACCCAAACGCTACGCAACAGTCATGTTTGTTCCTACTGGACATGTGGTGCATGTATCCCCAGACGTGACATGCATGTCCCTAACCATATAAATTGGCTTTCTCGGCCCCCTTCTCTGACAACCCTAGTTTCCAAGCATCCTAACCCCTTTTCACCCAAATTCATCTACAAACAATACTCCCAACACCATGATTACCAATTCTCATCCTTTTCATTGAAAACCCAAGTTTTTACACCAGCATACTCTAATTTCTAAACCGTAGACCAAATCCTTCACTTTTCTTAAAAACCCTTTTTCTACCCTTTTTCCTTTTTTTTTACCATAAAGAAGAAAAATTACCATGAACATGATTACCAATCCTCTTTGCATCTACCCAAAACTCACACCTTCGTATCAACTTTTCTAAACCAACACAATAAGATTACCATTCCATCATAATATCTTTCTCTCAATCCATCTACGTACACAACCCCTATATCTTTCTTCCAGACACAAATATAACCATTACCTTCATCAAGGCAACTATTCATGGTTCGTAAGAGAACAAAAAGTGAACTGACCGAAGCTCCCACCTATGATCGTCGAAGGTTCTTAAGTAAGGTAGCTTTCCAACTTGATCTAGAAACTTGTCTAGAAATCACAGAAGAATTGGAAAGGAGAGAGTGGCTCCAACTGAATGAGATGATCAAGGAGTCCAATTTATATATCAGCTATGAACTCTATGCCAACGCATTACTTGTTCCTTGGAAGAATGATATATGGAGATCACATTTTCATGGGAAAAGGATCGACTATGATTCTAAAATCATCAACAATTTGTTATCCCTACAAGCTCCGGTTGTATGTCATGTTCAAAGAATTAAAAACCAAGGAAACATTGGATTCAATAAAATAGGAGTTGTCTATTCCTGGAGCACATTGGCTGAAGCATACTATAGTGTACTTGCTAAAGGAATTGTCTTAAAAAGGATATGAAGCAAATCCCAAGTGCGTGGCAGAATTCTTAATGTCCACCATTGAGTTGAGAGTTATGGCAAAGGTTACGAGTAATAAGTAATAAAGTAGTAATTAGAGTAATTTATTTGGTAAATGTATCAAATCGTAACAAGTAATAAAGTAGTAAGATATTATCTCCACATGGATTGTCATTCAACTTAACAATTCTCCAACTATATTTGAAGTAAAATTAGTAAAAGAGATAAAGGTTACATGATTTTTAATTGTCCTGCACAATACGAGATTAGATTGTTTTGATTCTAAAGTTAACCGCGATTAGGATATCCTTAAATCCCCGCTACCTTTTTTATTAGAATTAAAGTAGTTAATTATTAGTTTATGACATGTCTTGATTCAAGAGAGTAGAACATGAGTCCGTGATATAAAGGTTGGAAGTTAAATTGTTTTCACCGCAATTTAAAAGTTATAATTGTGGTGTTTCCCTAAAGAAGAGTCATAGCCCTAACAAACATAATGAGATTCGATTAAAAGAGATTAATTTAGAGAATAAGCAATTTATTATTGTTCTTGTTCGGACAGTAGGCATGATTGTCAGTCCTTTACCTCTACCTAGATATCAGGTCAACCGATAGTTGAAAAACATTTCTAACAAAACATATACAAATTAATTCAAACACTTGAATTATAAACTAGATAAAAAAACATTATTAATTGAATCTAACAAATAGGGAGAGGTTCATCGTGGAACCCTAATCAAGAGAGGTTTAATTTCTCATAACAACCGACATCATTGAAAAACAATAGAAAATATACCCTAGAGAGATTAAGAGGAGGAGGAAACCCCTTGCCTTGAAGCTCTGATGTTTCACCCTTGCCTTGTACCGATAGTTTTCTGAATGAATAAAAGTGTGTGCAAGAATCTCTATTTATAGTGCATCATTGTTTAGTGATTAAGAGACGAGAAATGAGCTTTTTCCTCTGATCCATCTTTGAAATCATGCTAAAACTGCATTTTTCTCGCAGAAAAGCGCAGGAGCGCATGGTTGGACATGCATGGGCACATGCAGTAGCCGAGGTGTGAATTTTAAAAAATTTCTTTCTTTTTCGAGTGTTGTCCCATCTTGAAATGCCTTGGAACTTGAGATGAATTTTCTCCAACTTGTATTGTCTTCAAAAACCATCTAAGAATCATCGATCTCCGTTCTTCATATCTTTTATCCTTCATGTGATGTCTTGTTTTGCCAATTTACTTAATTTTTCACTAAAAAGACTTAAAACGCCTATGAAGTTACATGATTTATGATAAAAGTTAATTACAAAGACTCGAATGAAAACAATATAAAATGTTCTTCAAACCATGGACAACTCCTCTAAATAACATCTTTCTTTTTTTAAGCAAAAAAGGGTAGCTAGCAAAGAGCTAGACTACCAAAAAGATATATAAAAAAAGATGGAAAGGAAACAAAGAGAGGAGGGGGGCCAAACCAAAACCTCCTTAGTAGTGTACAAATCTAAAATTAAACATTCCTACTTTGTTCTGAGCAAAAGATGAGTTAATACAAGCTGGCCTCTCCAGTTAAATGATAGGCACATCCGAATTTAAACCTATGCTAGCTAAAGTGTCAGCACATTGGTTTCCTTCTCTAAATATGTGTGAAACAATAATTTGCATGTTGAGAGCGATGATTGTGCAATTCAACCACCTGTTTCTTAACTTACAAGGCACCAAAGCATGATTCTTGAAAGCTTTAACCACCAACATTGAATCAGATTCCAACAAAATTTTCATCCAATTATTTTGATTGGCCATCTCAATAGCGCGCATGGCTGCTGACAATTCTGCAAAATAGGCATTCTCCTGACCGACCTTCTTAGCAAATGCAAGAAGAAAATTACCTTCATTATCTTTAAAAATCCCACCAGAAGAAGCAGATGAGGAGTTGACTGCTCCATCAGTGTTGCATTTTACCCAATATTGGATAGGGGGCTGCCAAATAACTTCAATAATTTGGGGAGCTTTGGGAGAATGAATGATAATATTAAATTTCTTGATGAAAGTGAATTTCTGCAAACACGAAGTAACAGTAGCATTTGTGATGTTGCCAGCTAGAGAAGTATTAGAAATTATGTTTGCAATGGATGTTCTCCAGTTGATCTTCTTGTCATTAAATCTACTTTGATTTCTTTCAAACCAAATTGCATTCAAAAGATTAATCAGTACAGTAGTAGTAACTACTTTGCATTGGGGGCTCATTCTTCTATTGCATAGAGACCATATATCATCTATAGAGTTAAAGTAAAGTGGTCTATTGATGGTTGAGGATAGCCACTGCCAAAGAGTGATAGCATATGGACAATCAAAAAAGAGATGAAATTAAGTTTCCATCTGAGACATACAAAGAGAGCACATAGAGGGTAAGTTGCAATCTCTGGCTATTAAATTATCATCTGTGGGAAGCTTGTTTAGCATCAATCTCCAAACCAACAAAGATTTAGAGGGAGGGATGTCCTTGGACCAGATAAATTTGGCCAATGGAAGTTTAGGAAAAGCATGCCTTTTGAAGCCGTAAGCATCTTTCAAGGTTAATTCTCCATTGGCACTATGATTCCAAACAAGAGAGTCAGGTAAACTCTGGTTAGGAAGAGTTACTTTTGAAACAAGCAAACTTAAATCTGGAAACATATGATGCAGGCTGTCAGGAATGCTCCAACTATGATTCTCCACATAGTTCTCCAACTTATCTGGGAACTGCAAGATAATATGATCAGGAACATTAAGTAACTAATGTATGTTACCCTCACACCAAGAGTCATACCAGAAATTGATCAACTTGCCATCACCAACTATCCATGTTGAGTTATTCTTGATGACTGCTAATTCATATTTGACTCCACTCCAAATTGAAGAAAAAAATGTGATATCTGATGCTTTTTTGATTTCTTAAGGGTCTTTTTCTGAGGATGCAAGCCCATATTGCTGGTCAGAATGAATTAGTGTCCAGCACATTTTTAGGTTAGTAGCCTCATTTAAACAGATTAAAGATTTTGTGCCAAATCCTCCTTCATCATACTCTGCACAAACTTTTTTCCATGCAACCGTTACCATATTTCTTTTTGAAACATGCCCACTCCAGATGAAGTTCTTTATCAACTTTTCCATTTCTCTAAGTAACTGGGTAGGCCAAGAATAAATGGACATGGTATGTATGAGCATGCTCTCGACCACTGACTTAATCAACTGGACTCTACCTGCTATAGATAATAAAGAAAACTTCCAGTTAACTAGCTTTAATTTCACTTTGTCAGCTATAGGCTGGAAATACACTCTCTTTGGTTTTCCTTTAAAAATCGGAGCTCCAAGATAAATGAAAGGGAGGGAACCTATAGAGAACCCCAAAAGATTTACAATGAGATTCATTATTGCATTGGTTATACCTCCTCCATAAATGAAAGATTTTGTTAGACTGATTACTTGTCCTGAACTATCTGCATATCTAGTGAAAACTTGTTTAAGGGCCTCTAGATTTGAAAATTTTGCCTTGAAAAAAACCATCAAGTCTTCTGCATAAAAACAGTGTGAGGGGATAGAAGAACCTCTAGCAGCACCGATTAAATCTAGCTTTCCTTGTTCAACAAGTAACTTGATACTTCTGCTTAAAACTTCCTCAGCTATACAAAAGAGAATAGGAGAGAGGGGGTCTCCTTGCCTAATCCCCCTATTACATGAAAAGTAACCTTTCTGAGATCCATTGATGGAAACTGACATCTTAGTTGAATGAAGAATATATGTTATCCAATTACAAAAAATGTTGTTGAAACCAAATGACTTGAGCACTTTTAACAGAAAGTTCCAATTGAGAGTATCAAATGCTTTGGATATATCTATTTTAAGAGCAAGATTACCTCCAAAGATTTTCTTATCCAAAACATTCACAACTTCTGAAGTTAAAGCAATGCAGTCCCTTATGTTTCTTCCCTTCACAAACCCTCTTTGCTCCTTTTAGATGATGGTAGGTAGGATACATGCCAGTCTGTCTGCTAAAACTTTGGTGAGAATCTTAAACTTGAAGTTTGCCAAAGCTATATGTCTATAATGATCAATAGAAGCTGCATACGGTTGCTTGGGAATCAAAATAAGTGTGTTTCAGTTATAGTTAGGGGGAAGCCGCTCTGTGTTGAAAAACTCAATGACAGCATCAAAAACATCATTGTTGATAATCTCCCAGAAACTTTGAAAGAAGCAGGCACGAAATCCATCTGGCCCTGGTGCACCATCTGAATTTAAACCAAACACAACATTTTTGACTTCTTCCATTGTAGGTAGCATTGTAAGGATGTTGTTTGTTGTGTCATCAATGAGCTTTGGTATTGCTTCCTCCACAAGCAAGTTGTCCTGCAAAAAATAGTTAGTTGAAAAAAAACAGATTTTTATAATAGTTCACAATGTGATCAGAGACTCTGATAGGATCTAAAACAATCTCATCATCAATATTAATAGAGGAAATGATCTTTGTTTTGTTTTTGATTTTGGTAAGTCTATGGAAATAGGTGGTATTTCTGTCACCATTCACATGCCATCTAATCTTAGCCTTTTCCTGCCAGAAGGTTTCTTGCTTAAGAAGGGCTTCATTCAGGATTGATTGACATTTTTTCTCCTCACACATCAATGCATCACTGTGGCCATCCAACTGTATTCGATCTTGCACAGCTTGAAGTGCTTTCTCAACATATGTAACCATGTTATGTACATTCCCAAACACCTCTTTGTTCCACACTTTAAGTTTGGCTTTTAGCTTTTCAATTTTGTTGAAAGGATATACATGGGACTACTAATGATTATTTCCTTCCAACAATCAGAAACTATATCTTTACAACCTTTATCTAAAGTCCACATCTTCATGAATTTGAAGTTAGAGGACATCTGAATGGAACTAACCTTTACATCAAGAAGAAGAGGATAGTGGTCTGAGCTAGTTTTCATCAAAGTTGAAAAAGCTATAGATGAACAAGAATCAATCCAGTTTTGATTACAAATAGCTCTATCCATCCTTCTCTCTGTATGTCTGTAACCAGATCTTCTGTTATCCCTACTGAATTCAGCACCTCTAGTTGGAATATGAATCAAGTCATTGAAATCTGACCAATTTTGAAAGTCCATCATGGGGGCCTAGCTGGAGGGTAGTGTCCCTTATGTTCATGAGCTCCAAGAACAGTGTTAAAGTCACCAACAAAACACCAGGATGCATTGTGTTGGTTTTGAAGATTTGTCAGTTTACTCCACAATTCCTTCCTTTTTAAGTTAATAGTGGAAGCATACACAACAGAAATGAAAAATAATTGATTTTCAAATTTAATTGAAAATGACACTTGTTGATTATCTATATCTAACACTGTAGGGTTAAGGTTTGAAGTGCAAAGACACCATAAATTAGGTAGAATATTTTCTCTCTGATTGCAAGAGAAAATCTTAAACCCTAATCTATTTAGCCAAAGGTTTGGAAACTTGTCTGCATCCATCCAAGGCTCTGGTTTGGTTTATTTACAAGAATGAGTCTTTTTACGGCCAACCTTGATGGGGAGTTGGCCACTCCCCTTATATTCCAATATAGAATCTTCATTTGGAATTGTTTGGTTTACTAGTTTTACCTCTGGTTGCATATGAACTTCTGATAGGGGATTTTCATTTGGTTTTGGATCTTTGCACAACTTGAAAGACTTTATTGTTGTGTGTCTCGGGTAGGTCGGCTGCATCCATCTCATCAATCATTCTTTGCTCAGTCGCCTCACTTTTTGCAATATTGGCCCATGATTGATCTAGAAAGGCTTTGTTTTGTTTTTCAATTTCCAACAGATTTGAGTGCCCACTAGTTGTATCCTGTGGCTGTAGGTTGTTCTCCACTTCCAAATTTCTATCATCAGCATGTATCTCAAACTGTGTTGCATCTACAAAGTCTGTGTCCTGTGTGTCATCATCTTTTTCACTGTCTTCCTGAACCATAGTCTTTGAACTATGGCTTTTGTCAAGTTCGTTGTTCAGTTCATCCTCAAGAATCATATATGCTTCTTTCATCTCCCTAACCAGTTGTTGTTGATCATCACCATTTGCATTCAGTACTTCAAACCCGTTAGCTTGCAATACCTCTTTCTCCTTATTGTTCTTGTTGGTTCCCGCTACACCAGGGCTTCTGTCAATAACAACAGCTTTTCCTTTATCTTTATTCACATCTTCCACAACAATGGGATCATCAACATTATTCCCCTGTTTAGGTCTGCCATCTCTGACTTGAACAAAGTCCTTCTTGTATGTTTTCCCTGCTCTTTTTGGAATCTCAGTATCATCATATTTTCCATTATAATTCAAAAATCTGCATTCTTCCACATAATGCCCAATTTTCTTGCAATGGGAGCAAAAACCAGGCATAATCCAATTGAACAAAAAACGCATACCCTTTCCTTTCAACAAGGACTTTGTATCTGAATTCTTGCGTAACATCCATATCCACCAGGACCCTTGCAAATTGTCCAAAGGTTCTTTGTATCATATGTTTTGAGCAAGCAGAGTCAGTACATATAGGCGTACCAATACTAATGGCTATAGCAAACATGATTTTAGGGCGCCAATACTATTGAGCTAACCCATAAATCCTTACCCAAACTTGTGCAGAAGATGAATTTTGAATACAAGTATTAAAATCCCTAGTCCATGCAAATAACTTCAACACTCCTAGGTTTAAATTCCAAGAGGCCATATATCTAACTCTTTTTACATCCTCTAATGAAGTAAAAACAAGCTCATAAAATCCCTTACCTAGAGATGATATGCCCCACTGCCCTAGATTTTTCCACAAGAAAACTAGTTTGGCGCGCAATTCAAAAACAGTGAGTGGTGTAGAGCCTTTTGGCCAGATTATCCTTGCATGTAAATTGTGCTTGCATGTTTCCATTCCTGCAACATATTCTTCCTCTGGTATCTCAATAGAAAGGTTATCACCTTTTAGAACAAGTTGTGGGAGTTGTGATGAAGGAATATCACATATGTTTGATATGGCTTGAGCGAAGGTTTTTGTGTGTTTCAGGGCTGTTATAGGGGCCGATTTGTTTGAATCAGGCTTAGATGTGTCACCTTGGAGTTTTTTCCATGGAGTTTCAGTGGATTTTTCGGTAGTTCTGGGTTGGGAAGAATTTAGGGTTCACGTAATAGGGTTTAAGGGCTCAAATGAGATTTTCGGTGGGTTATTGGTTAGTTCTTCGTAATCTATTAGACATGGCCAAGGAATTATGTTTGATTTCATGGTTTTGGAAGGGAAAAACGAACTAGAAAGAGGGTGTCTAGAGGTTTCCTAGCAGTGAAGGAACTAAGATGAAGGTGGTGAGTGAACAGTAGCAAAAATCGCCAAAGCTATTTCCATAAATAACATCTTATTTTCCTTCAAATGAATATAAAATATAAAATCATAGTCTAAAATATCTTATGATGCTTTTTCATCAATGTTCATTGTGTTTGCCTTCCTCTTGAACCACCAAGTTCTGAATGAATAATTGTGAACGAGAGCTCATATATTTATAGGCAAGTTTTTAGTTGGATTTTGGTTGAAAATATGAGCTTCTCCCCAATCCAGCATAAAAAATACAACTGAAAACTGTATTTTCTCGGAACCGCATACTCCTCATGCGTAGGTTGGCGTGCCTCGCATGTGCACATTGAAAATAGTGATTTTCTACACCAGCATCGTGTCGAAACTCATCGGGGGGTGGTGGTTGTTGTTGCTTCTGTTTCAAGTGTTTTTTTGCCTTTTTCTTCATCTTTTTGAGTGCTTTCTTCTTCCAAACTTGTCTAGAGACTTGGGATAGAAAATAACATCAACATTTCATCTTGTGAAATGGAAGATGTTCTCACAATGGAAATTGATCCGTCTTATAGGAAAGAAAGTAGCATCAACATTACATGGTTTATTAAGCTTCAACTTGAAAGGCAACTATAACAGCAACGAGTGCCAGAATTAGACCATGAGCAGGATTAGGAGGATGCAACAGTACCACATGCTTGACCTCGTTTTGATAGATTATCCTTAGGAATGAAAAAATTATGTGATGGATCTCTAGAAAGTAATGCACATTCCAATAGCTCATTTCAACTAGGATCAAGAATTGTCAGATGTGTTGCTGATGATGCGATTGAAGGAGACACCATGGAACTCCATAACCATATGGAGAGTCCTGAGGCTATTAAGTTTGTTTTTGCTGAACCTTTATCATGCTTCTTTCTGTCTCATGTTTTTTTTAAATGTCTAGCACTTTTTATTGTTTGTAGTCTGAGTTTGTTTAATTTTTATTTTTTTATTCAAGTATGTATCATCATGATGAATGAACTATTGTTTTCTACTCTTAATTATGTGAGATTTATTTCAAATTTTTTATTTTTTTAGTCTCAGAAAGTTGTTCCTATCGTCACGATAAAAGGCTCTCTTATCTCTAAAGTTCAAGATCACGATAACTATCGTCACATTAGCATGTCGACAAGAGTGGGAAAATGACTCAACCAGCCCTACTGGCTTTATGATGATACATTGATAAGTGCTAGAAAATGTTAATTTCATGATTCATATTAAGCACTTTTGGTTACTTGTTTTACAAGTTATCCCAGGAAAAACCAAAAAATAATGAGAAAATACATTTTTATACTACTTATGTCTTACTTAACCCAATTGTGCAGGAATAGAGTGATCAAGACATGAACCAATGAAAGAAAAACAAAAAGAGGAGCAACTTGCAAATTTTGGTCTGCAACTATCATGCCTCGCCAGGCACAACATTTCCTACTGGTTTGACCAAAACCTGTCGCTATGGTGACAAAATCCTGCCTGGCAAGATGTCGCCCGAGCAACAAAATGTCGCCATGGCGGAAATGAAGTTCCAGAACCCATGTTTTCCAAGATCATATGTCGCCATAGCGACAAGTGTCGCCATGGCGAGAAATGCCCTGCCTGGCAAGATAAGGCGGTTTGAGGCAAGTGAATGATAACGTGGCAGAAACCCACTGGCAAAGAAAGCTGATGTCGCCTTAGCGATAACAATCCTGCCTGGCAAGAAAGCAAAATTATGAAAAAGTATAAAAGCCTTTCTTCTCATTTCAGAAACATTATTATCAGATATTATGGCATTATAGGGAGAGAGAAACAAGGGAAAACACAGAGAGACCCTTAAGGAGCAAGGAGAACAAGGATTGAAGGGATTCACAAGATCATTGAGACATCATGGGTTGTTTCCATTCCATCTCTTCTTTTCTCCTTGTAAGGTTACCATGACAATGAGTAGCTAGACTCTTTTTGTTGGGATTAAATGTAATCAACTCTACTAGTATGTATTCCCTTTGTTTATGATGTTGTTTGATAATAGAGATTTAGCAAGTGTACTAAAAATATATCGAAGTAATAAAATTTATAGGTTCGTATCCACAAAGACTGTTTCAATTTCTACCTTACAAAAACGTTAAAATCAAGGATGTATTAAATTCAATGCTGCCCGAGGCAGTAAGTTTGTTGTGCATAAAAAGTAAATAAACATAAAATAAAGATTGTTTGAAAAAGATATGAAGAGATGAGACTAGGTCTTTCGAATCCTCTGTTTCCCCTAATTGGTATACTGCACCTATTCTTATGAATGATTCTCTAGTTTTACGATAGTTAACAAAATAGCCCTAATCAATCCCTTGAGTTAGGACCCTCTTCTCAAACTACATCCCCTAATTCCTTAGGTGGTCTAATAATCTTTGAATGTTTTAAGTACGTTAACCTATTATCACTAACAAACGATTATCTATTCCTAGACTAACCCTGTTTATTAGAACAATTCAATTAGGTCTAAGTAGAAAGCTATGGTCAGTAGTAATTCATTCTCACTAAATCATGTTTATATTTGATCAGCATATAAAAAGCATTAAGAACAATTGAATTGAATAAAAACTAGATTGTCATTCACAATAAACAGAATTTCCTAATCGAAGGAAATTAGCTAGACATGATTAAATACATAAACAACATAGTAAAGAAAATAAACTGATAGAGTTTCGTCGTTTCCGGCTTTGCTCCTCAATCGCTACTGTTGATAATCCTTTTCCACATCCATGTGCCTTTTTCTCATCTCGTTATGCGTAAACTCCTAAAACCTTTCCCAAAACCTTTCCCAAAACCTAATACTCTACTGAAACGTGAATTAGTTCCTCCCCAAGTACCGTGCGCGGCACTATATATATCACTTTCATGCCATGCCTTCTTTCAACTTGGGTAATAAGCCCAATTTATTTATCAATTCCAGCACCCCCATGTTGCTACATTTTCAACTTGACCAATCAAATCAATTCCTAAAACCATACTTTTATATTATAGTATATACTAGCCACTAATTGAGCAATAATAATAGTAATAATACACTACTTGACTTAATAAATAAAAAACGACAATTTATTCAAAATGACTCTAAATTAAATACTAAAATAATAAAAATAGAATTAAAACTTAATTAAAAAGACTATACAAATGTGAAATGACAGACTGTCATCATTTGATTTTAACTATCTCATGGTGTTGAGGTTATTCTTGTTTTTCCATTACAATCTTATGGATTTGATTTGTATTGAAAAATACCTTTTGAATCCAGGTAAGAATAAACTTCTATCAAAGCTTTTGTTCTAGACATGGAATTTAGGTTTTGATAATCACTTTGAATATTGGAACCCAAAGCTTTTGTATCGTTTAATAGTTTGGGAAATCAGCTATACAAAGACACATTCGACTATTGGATCGTTTAATAGTTTTGGAAATCGACGATTGAATGACTCAATAGAAATCACAACATCATTTGGACACGAATGATGTTGCCGAGCAATATGTGATAATATCGATTGATAATTAGAATCCGCAACACTAATCCGAGAATATGTATGAGTATGTTGATGAAGTTCAATCCCAGCATAATCATTTCCCTGTTAACTCTCATATTTTTTACAATTTCATAGTTTTCTAGTTTATGAAACAAAACTTATCAACACTCCATTACTTAGAACGATATCAATTGTTGAACGGCTTAGAATATCGCACCAGTTCTTGTGGAGACGATAACGAAAAAACTTACTCTTGAAACTACATCAAAATGGCGCCGCTGCCAGGGACTGACGTTTAGATATTTTAAGCATTGCGACAATTTGTGTTGTTTTGAGCATCTATATATAATCTGTAAATATTTTTCTCTATTGTATAGTTTTTTGCACTAACCCCTCTTTGGCATACAAAGAAAAATTTCTTCTTAGTTGTATATGTTTCAGATTCTCCACATAAACGAAATCATGGCTGATCATGGTTGTTTCATCTTCTACACTCGATTTAAGTATGAACAATATCAATAGTATCAACAATATCCTTCTGAAGATGAACAGGTAACAAATATTGAAAATATTTTGAATATGTTCATACATCAATCCATGATAAACATGCAAGATACCAACCAGAGATTGAAGAATTTATCATTTCAGTTGGAGATGATGCAAGCACAAATCATGCATATTCATGCCAACAATCAATCCACTCACGGAGAACCAGAAGATATTCCAACTACGTATGAGAAAGTCGGAGATATTGTTGAAGAAGGTGATGATGAAACTGAGGAAGATATAATGTTAGATGGATGTGGCACAATGAAAATAATGGAAGAAATAGAGCCACTACATGAAACAGAACTTCCTCAAGAAAGGTCATATACTGAAGAGGCCAAAACTGTTGATAATGGAGAAGTGATGATGGTTTCAGAGAAACATGAACAGTTACTTAGCAAGGAAGAATCATGTGAACAAAAGGGGAAGAAAGTAAGCAAGGCGGAGATTGATCGGGTCATAGACGAAATATGTGCCTTGTTCAACAAACCAAAGTTAGGGAGGATATGGACTCCACATCAACTATATTTCAAATTCATGGAATTCCTTCCAACGTGCAAGATTACAAAAGATGATGTGTTGTCTGTTTCATTTTGGTTACCCTAACGAAAAAGGCATCGAGCTAAAGACGTTAAACAAGCGCTTGTAGGGAGGCAACCCAACCTTTCTTAAGTTTTTATGCTTTCTATTTTGCATATTAGAAGTATAGGTCACATTGCACCCACAAAAAGCAAAAGAAGAAGTCAAATTTCATTTTTCTGAAACTGTCAAAACTCGCCAGGCAAGAAAATCTTGCCATAACGAGTTGCATCAGGTCTGGAAATTTTTGATTCCTAGGCAGTACAGACTTCTTATTGCATTATAGGATTAAAGATTAGGTCATTGGTAAGCCTTTTTGCACTGTGGTTCGCCACAAGCTCCCGCTAACTTATGCTGTTAACTCAGATCAAATTTTTTCAGAATTCTCTCACATGAGCCAAAGTCAGTGAAACAAACATCAGGTGCATGGTATGATAGATATTGTTTGAATTGCGCAAAGCCAAGGTACAAATTTCTTGTTTTTCTAGGTACTTACTTGAATTTGAAACGAGTACTTTGCTCAAATCTTGTTTCATTTAGTTCTCGGCAGTAACATGATTGTTTGTGAACCACTTAGAACTAGCCTAAATGTGAGGAAACCTCAATTGTTTGTACCATATGCAGGAGACCGACATTCATTGTTTAACTTTGTCTTTTTATGTCAAATCTGATAATCGATTTAAATTGTGTGAAAGCATGGAAAGGATCAAGGCACATTTTTGAAATTGAGTGAAATACTTGACCACATTTAGCCTACCTTGTGAGAAGAGCGAGTACTTATTAACCCCATCTGAGCCAAATGGATCAGAGTCCTCAATTATGAACTGCCAATATTCGTAAGCACAACGATTAATGAAATTGCCTTAAATTTTTCAAAACTCAGTTCATTTTTGATTCATCATAGGACTCTGATATTTTTATCATTGTTGAACCCTAAATATTCATGATTATTGTCATCATTTGATTTTAACTATCTCATGATGTTAAGGTTATTCTTGTTTTTCCATTACAATCTTATGGATTTGATTTGTATTGAAAAATACTTTTTGAATCTAGGTTAGAATAATCTTCTATCAAAGCTTTTGTTCTAGACATGGAATTTAGGTTTTGATAATCACTTTGAATATTGGAATCCAAAGCTTTTGTATCGTTTAATAGTTTGGGAAATCCGCTATACAACGACACAGTCAACTATTGGATCGTTTAATAGTTTGGGAAATCGATGATTGAACGACTCAATAGAAATCACGACATCATTTGAACACGAATGATGTTGTCGAGCAATATGTGATAATATCGATTGATAATTAGAATCCGCAACACTAATCCGAGAATACATATAAGTATGTTGATGAAGTTTAATCCTAGCATAATCATTTCTCTGTTAACTCTCATATTGTTTACAATTTCATAGCTTTCTAGTTTATGAAACAAAACTTATCAACACTCAGTTACTCAGAACGATATCAATTGTTGAACGACTTAGAATATCGCACCATTCCTTGCGGAGACGATAACAAAAATACTTACTTTTGTAACTACATCATACATTATGAAATATAGTATGGTTGAGAGTATGATTGTATTCTTTAAGCCTGTACCACTTGAGAAAAAGCATGATGTAGTTATTGAAGGTGAGAAAAACCACAAGAAGGGGGGGGGGGGGGGGGTTGAATTGTTTTTTTGGTAAA
>Ga0315914_1002363_pt1 | contig 28909 bp, 27 predicted proteins | sample MpolenodulesMG_FD_203920 | JGI IMG/M metagenome (GOLD analysis project Ga0315914, IMG submission 203920) | Medicago polymorpha root nodule microbial communities from Los Angeles, California, United States - elongated nodules | ecosystem: Host-associated > Plants > Roots > Nodule | place: USA...
TATTTCTAATTTAAAACTCCAAATCCTATGTCTACCTACTGCAAAAAAAAAAAAAAAAAAAAAACCTATCTCTTTTAAGCAGCAGGGCTGACTTCAACTTTTTTCAAAATAGTCAACAATTCTGCTTAACTTTTTCCCTTTTTTCTATCAATTAGGATTAACCTCCTTGAACCATACTATCTGCAACTACCTCCAAGTATCATATATTTCTTTTTAAGAGTTTACATTACTGTCAGAAGCACGGTAATCAAAACTCAAAAAATGTTGTGCATCTTTGAATTCATCACAAGAACTAACAAGCACCATTAGCTCAAACCCAACTACAGGCAGTGTCCTTGGATATTCCTCTCTCCTTCATTACTTCTCTAAGCTCACTTACACTTTCCCATTTCCCAGCATCTGCCAAGGTATTAGATAATACAACATATGCCCCCGGTCTTCCCTTAGCATTCAGCTTGAAAAGCTCATTTGCAGCTAATTTCGCCATCTCTATATTACCATGGATTCTGCATGAACTAAGTAAAGCAGCCCACACGTCCGAATTCGGTCTCTCAGGCATCCTCTTTACAAACTCCCAAGCCTGATTAAGCCACCCGGCTCGTCCTAACAGATCAACCATGCAAGCATAATGCTCCATCCTCGGCTTCAGTTTATATTCATCCTCCATACTCTGAAAGGTCTCCCAACCCTTCTCCACAAGTCCAGCATGCGCACAAGCTGTGAGAGCGCTAAGAAACGTCACAAAATTGGGTGCAATGCTGTGTTCTATCTGCATCTTTCTAAATAGCTCAAGTGCTTCATCAGGAAACCCATTCTTCCCATATCCGTCAATCATAGACGTCCATGAAAAAACATTCTTCTCAAGCATGTGGTCAAAAACTCTTCGAGCATCTATGACTCTACCACATTTGGAATACATATCTATAAGCGCACTTCCTAACTTTATGTTTGCAAAAAAAGGCGTTTTCATAAGCTGAGCTTGAACTTGTTCCCCAATTTCAAAAGCTGCAAGCACAGAACAAGCACCAATTATGCTAGCAAATGTGGAAAGATTCGGCCTAAAATTCAACCGTTGCATGTGAACGTAAACTTCAAGAGATCTCATAGCATATTCAGATACTTTGCTATAACCTTCAATCATAGCATTAAACACTACAACATCCTTATCCAATGTTTTCCGAAATATATATTCAGCATCATCAAAAAAGCCTTTATTCATGTAACCAGAAATAAGCGACGTTGAAGATATTACATTCTTCTCCGACATCACATCAAACACAGTCCTTCCATAACCAACCCTCCCATTCTTAACATAAGAATCAATCAACGCCGTACAAAGAACATCATCTTTCTCAACATCAAATTTAAGAATCTGCGCATGTACTATTCTTCCAAGATCACCGACCATCCCATTATTAACCTTCATCGTAGACGCCTTTAAAATCATCGAAAACGTAAACCCATCAGGCTTTTCACAAGACACTAAAAGCTTATGAAACAAACCAAGTGACTCATCAACATGTCCTTGTTTTATATACCCACCAATCATGTAATTATAAGCGGATAAAGTTCTGTCGTGCAAATCATCAAACACTTGGCGTGCATATCTTAAAGAATTAGATTTAATGTATAGTATAAGGAGTTTGATGGAAATATTTGTGTTTGGAACAAACCCAGTTTTGAGAATGTGGGAATGGATCTTTTGGCCATGGGAAGGGGTTTGGGAATTAATGTAATGCTGGAGAGTGTTGGAGAAAAAGGTAGAGGGAGGAATGAAATCATGGTTTTGTGGAAATGATATGAGGGAATTATGGAATCTACGAGTGAAGAAGAAAGGTCTGAATATTATTCCATTGTTCATCTTTTCTTTCTCAAGGACATTGCCAGAGATAAAATTGTACGAGGATTCGTGATCCTATGTTAGTGTCAATGTCATTTATGTGTAGAGTTGTGCTTTTGTAAAGTAATATCGGTCAATTTTTTCAAAATCATCATTTAACTTTTTTTAATTACATTCAAAAAAATTTAAGAAAAAATATTTTTATTTTTTTATATATAATTTTCACGTCACCTAAAATGTGAAAATGAAAAATAAAATCAGGACACTACCAAAAAAAAATAAAAAAATTAGGCACCTCTAGTAGCCATTGATTTAGTAATTCAAAAATATATGCCGGAGCTGGGGTTCGAACCCCGGACACCCCACTTATTCACCTTAAAAAAGGTGAATTCTAGCCACTAGGCTACTTGACCAAAAAATGTAATTCAAAAATAATAATTACGCAACCAAAATCAAATCAAAGCATTTCATTCACGTAATGTTCCAAATAAAATGAGGAGTACGCATAAAAATATTGCGAGTGGCGTAATTTGTTATATAATTTTGCAAGAAATTTGTTATATAATTTTGCAAGAGCATGAACACTATCATTTACTTGTTGCCTAAAAAATAGATTTATTTGAGGTTTATAAAAATGGGAGAAGAATATAAAAGAAAGAGTAGATTTTGTTATGTATGAATATATTTTGACAGATATATGGACAAACAACGCTAAGATGTAGGACTTGAAAGGTGGTGCATTTGTGTCTCAAGTTGTTTGCCTCTAGGATCATTTAGCCTCATCACAGTTGATTTTGGATTATTCCCAACAGATACTTCCCAACAACCCAGAAACTGAAACCATCATTGTGTAGTTAGACCTCACGACAAATTTTAGCATATACTTCTAAAATTCTCATATCACAATCCCATATGGGTTTGTTTGTGATATATACATATAAATTATCAGGTCCTTTGGGTGAAAAAAGGATAAAAAGGAGAAAAAAAGAAGTGAAAAAGAGAACAATGCTGAATACACAACAAAATTTCAGAGAAAACGCCAATCAAAATGCAAGTGTTACAAGCACCGGCACAATAACATTGACATTTCATTTACATATGGTTCCTAATCACGGTAAGAAAACAAAAAATGATACAACAATGAGACTTTCAATCTAGTTAATGGTCAACTGCCATTACATCTGACCCCCCACTTGCGTCCTCCATCCCATTCTTGAGCTCCTCAGTTGCTAATCTCATCTCCTCGACTAGACTCTTTTGGTCTTCCTCTATAGTATTCTGCAACTCATCCACCTGCAAAAAAATTAAGGAGAATAAATATTGACATCAACGTATACATGGTCAAAAATATTATAATAACTAAATAAGAAATGGCGCCTATCCAGAATTTGCCATCATGATATTGGCAGTTCATAACATAGCCAATGAAAACCGGAAGAACAAGTTCATTTGACGTGAGAAGTAAAAGGTACATAGAAAATATATAACTAGTTAATAAATCCTTGAACAAACGTGACTCGGCTGAGTGACACGGTGGAATTTAGGGTGGGAAAGGGAAAGATTTTCCCACCATAGGAAAATAAGTTTTAACCATTGGATCTAATGAAGAACACACTCTTATCAGAGTCCTTCAACACTAGATTATTTTTTACACTAGCTTCCACCCCTCTCTTTCTCTTCCATGTCCCCACTCACCCACCACCATCAAACCCACTTTTCAATTGCACAATTATTATAGATCCAAATTCAGCCGGCATGTTGAAAACAACGTATGGGAAGATCAAAGAAACCACATCCAACCTAATATAACACCGAATTGAATTTTTCTGGCGAGTAGTTGGAAGAGGCAAAACAAGATGTAGAGAAGAGAATTGGACAGTGTGCTTCACACAAAATAGGTTAGGAACATATATGATTTTGCTCCATATTTGATCTGGGTGGATCTCGAGCTCGTCGAGGAGAGGCTCCTCGTCGGCAAAGTTTAGTGGAACAACCGAACATCCCTGGACCAGAGGAGGTGAGAGACGGGACGGAACCTATGTCGAATGACATGAAAGGGATGCTGGTGTTTGGTTGGAGTGGTGGGCTTGGGTGACGGCGAGGCCGAGAAAGGAGACGTCGGCAGGGGAGTTGTGTCGGCGGTGGTGTTGAGTGACCGGAAGTTGATGACTTGAGTCTCCAGAGGGAAATATATGGTTTAATACAATGGTGATGCTAAAATTTACATTATATTACACTATGATTCCTATCTAGTCCAGTAATTGATAGAAAGCATATACTAGGTTGTGTTTTGAGTTCTATCATCTCGACAAGGAAAAAAAAAGAACAAAAACAGTTGTTGTGGTAATTACTTGTTCGAACAATTAGAATGAAGAGTGAATATCAAAGTCGGTGGTGGTGGGTTTATTGGTGTCTGGTTGATGGTTGTGAGGTTGAAGACAGGGGGAAAATTCTAGTGTGGAGAGACTTATAAGATCAGCGTCCCTCTTTGATCTAAAGGTTAAAATTTACTTTCCTATGGTGGGAAATTTACTTTCCACCCTAAATTCCAGCTGACACTCTTTCCAACAAAGGTATGCACTCCACAAATCAATAAATAAATAAATAAATTAAAGGGAAACTCTCTTAAAAAAAGGGGGGGGGGGGAAACCGGCAATTACTGAATTATATCAAGATTAAGAATGACTGAATGAGGCATTGGAACTCTTTTCAGAATATGTCACATGCGGGTCATTACCATTGGAGAGAAACATATGCCCACAATTTATTACCCAGGGAAATTAGGGAGCTAAGGCATATCATTCACACTCAATTTCTGAGTGAAAAAACTTTAAAGAGAATAACTAAAGAAGGATGTATTTTGTTACCAGCGTATATTATATAATTTGACAACAACCTAGCAAGTTGCATAACCATTTCAAGCAATAAATTAAAAAGTCATAACATCTCTAATCCAGTCTTCCAAACCTATGAGTGTATTCATATATGATTACTTGGATCGACATTTTTAAGTCCAATGACCAATTTAAATTTAAATAATCTAAAAACATTTAGGATGATTCAAAAAGGTTAATGCAGATCACAGCCAAATAACCAGAACACTACTTTGTAAATTAGAAATACCCTCTTCCAAATGCATTTCAAATCTTTAAGTCTACAAACAATTTGCCAAAATCCCTTCTCAACTGGTATTCATGACTAAGACTGCATTTGCCATTCTTCAGACTTAATTTAACAGGGCATTCATAATTAAGGTTGCATTCTGTCATATATTGTTTTTAAATTCATTGTTACTTCATCCTTGCTTCTTTGACTCGAGCAACTCATGCAAATTGAGTTCTTCTTTAACTAAAAAATTTAGACATATGCAGTCTCTAACTGAGTTTTTTAAGAGCTTGATGTTTCTTTTATGATTGATTTCAGTCAAACTTGGATGGCTATTGAGCTGCATTAGACCGAGCTATATTTTGGGTGAAGACAAAAAAGAAATAAGAAGACATTTTCTAGAACCACACAGGATGTTACTTTTTCACTTACATAAGCAGTTTCTACTGCATACCGTTACATTTGAATCACAATAAAAATTATGATAAATCTAATATATTGTTCTCTATTTCAAAATAGTGAGTGATTTTGCTATGTGCTACTTTTGCAAAAGCACCAAAATCCCTTCTCAATAGAAGCATGATATTCATAACTATGGTTGCATTGGCATTCTCTAGACTTGGGGACTGTTTGGATTGGCTTATTTGAGCTTATCTACCAGCATAAGTTTTGTGAGGCTGTTTGAAAAGACTGGTGAAAACAGCTTATGACATTGTTCAATAGCTGTTTTCAGCTTATTTTCAGAAGTTCTCTAAGTTAACTTATGAAAACAGCTTACAGCTTATAGGAAAATAATTTAACTTTGTAATCCAAAAAAAATAAAAAAAATAAACTTTTGGTATAGAAATAGCTTATACATAGGCACTTACCATTACAAGTGCTTGTACTATAAGATGCAAATAAGTTGCTATCCAAACAGGGCAACACGGTTAAGTATCTACCGTTAGCACAATATTTCGAAAGAGAAATAGTCAAACAATTAGGCATAACATATAGGCACGAAGCTGACATAAAATTCATGCATTGCAAATTTCTAAGAAGCAAAAGAACACAACAACCACACAAGCAAACAGCATAAGCAATTAAACAAACTAAATGTATGCCACATACCACTTGCAACAAAAGCGAAAACTGCTTCTTCCTCAGCTCCAACAGTCTCGAACCAGCAGTATTCTCAGCATCCAAAGCCGCAATCTCCTTCTCCAACTCACTCAAAACCTTCTGCGTCTCAGATCTCGGCGGTTGCACAGCAATCAACTTCCTAATAGCCTCACACTCTTCCTTATGCCTTCTCTCAACCTTACTCTCCTCCAACTGCTTCTTCAAATCCTCAATATCAACCTGCGCCTGCGCAATCTGTCGATTCATTTCATCTTTCAACTCATTGAAATTATCCTTCTCCCTGACATTAGCTTCAACAATTGCTTTACTCTTCAAAAGGGGTATCTCAAAAGTAGTCAATTCTTGCAAAAATGCTCTTGCAAGCTTTTCACAGTCATTGTAATTGTCTTCATCTTTGTCTACCTCAGAAACGAAAGAAGTGAACTTCTTTTGAAGCTTTTTCAACGGCGGTTCACCTCGAGTTGTTGTTGTTCGAGTTAGAAGCCGGTGTTTGATGATTACATCGTCGATTGAAGGACCGAATGCGTAGTTTGCTGCTACTGGTTCACCACGAGCTGAAACCTTCCTCACTCTTCCCTGCATCTCGATTTCTTGATCATTCACATAGAAAATATATTGTCTAGTTAGAATAGGATTGTCGAATTGAAGTAAAATTAGGGCTAGGAACCCTAATTTCAAAACTGAGCTATATGAATTGTTCAATTAACATTGTTTATAGAATTAGGGTATGAAATTAAATGTAAATATGTGCATTGGGATAATAGAAACTAGTAGAATATGAAGTATAGAGAGTAAAGGAAATTGGAACGAACCTTTTTCAGGGATGCGTGTGCGGTGGTGGACACCGTGTCTGTGTCTGAATTCCGGTGAGAGCGGTTCAGTTTTGGTTATGGTTCAAGTGAAAGTGATCTATGAGAAAATGAATGGGCTGGTGACCCAAATATTTTAATTTTGACTCAAATACACTTCCCGTCATTATTATAAATAAAAATTTATATTTTAAATTTATTTAATAAATAATATATATGATCTTTAATATAAATTACATACATTTATTCAAAAATATAGACTACATACATAGTTTATTAAATAAATCTAAAATATTAAATTTTACTTATAATAGAGATCAAGGATGTATATCATTATGCAATGTTGTGATGACTCACTGTAGAAATATTGAACAATCTAGGTGCTAATCACCATTTAAATTTTGGATGAAATCAATATTAAGAAATCTTCCTAATATCACCATCCACACACATCTTTCTTAATCACCCTTTCAATTTGGTCATTAGTTTTAAAAGTTTTAAGTTGATTTAAAACTTATTCACATTGAAATAAGTTAGTCTCTTTCTCCACACGATTGAGTTTAACAAAAAAATTGAAAAATATTTTAAAACTAACTAATCGTACCTGATCAGAAGGTGACTGACAGTGCTATTTATTGCAGTGGTTGAAGGTGGTGGAATGTGTCAGTTTGAATACTGGAACGACGAGGGAGTGTGCACCTGCAAACACTCTGACACTCAAGTCAATAGAGGTCAGAATAGGGGTTAAAGAGAAGAGAGATTCCACCTTGAGGACTGCGAGGAGTCCCCTTTATATAGAGGTGGGTGTTTGCAGAACCGTTGTAAGGCACACATGTGCCTGACGGTTACGAATTCTTGGGAAGTGTAACCGCTCGGGAGAGATTTGCAGGAACGTGGGAGAGAGACGTTACAGTTCGTTTGAACTGGTCTGAGCACCCCTCTCGTGGGGAAGGGTTGTGTTGCGAGTAGGGATGGGAATAGGCCAGGTCAAGCCCGGCTTTGATAGGCCTATTTTCTCGGTCTGACCTGGCCTATTTAAAAGCCTGGCCTGGCCTGGAAGCCTGTTTACAGGCCTACTTCACTTTAAAGTCATTAAATGTTCATTTTGTTTACTTTTAAATAGGCAAAATTGGCCTTAAAGCCTATTTCATCGTAAGACATATCTATTGTTATAAGGCCTTAAAAGCTTATTTCACTATAAGGCTTCAAAGCATATTTAAAAAGTTCATTATTTGAGTTTTTTCTTGATTTTTATTATAATATAAATTATAATAAAAAATAATTTTAATAATATGCATAAATAGGCCGACCTATCAGACTTCGTAGGCTTTTTTTGAAAGCCTAAGCCTGACCTATTTACTTAAATAGGTTTTTTCAAAAACCTAAGCCTAGCCTTTTTCATAAACAGGCCAGGCCAGGCCGTAGGCCCCTGTAGGTCGGCATGGCCTATTCCCAACCCTAGTTGCGAGTAATAATGTCAAATGTAGTATTTGGGTTGGAATTGTATTAGACCTAGGCAATTAGGCCTTTAGTGTTTTGACTGATCCAGAATACTAACTTTGTAAGCAAGATAAATTTCAATACACATATCCTCGAGTAAACATCCAAGTGACTGAATGGATTAACTTGTTTTAAAGCGAGTGATGTTTTAAACCAACTTATAATTTTTAAAACATAAATAATAAACTTGAAACCCAAAATGGACATAAGAACGAACAAGTTTTAATATTTTTTACCGAATTTTTTGTTGCATAGTTACCTAGACTCTGTTTGACAATGTCAATAAGTTAGCTTATAGCGGATAGATTATAAGCTCGTATGAGAAGAAAAAAAATCATTTGATAACGCTCTTTTTACAATGAGTTTGTTATTTTCCAGACGCTATTTCAAGTACTGTTTGAGTTCATAACCTATAACTTATCATCTTTTTCCTCATTTTTACCCTAATCACTTTAACTAAAATTCATTTTTATCTTTTGTAATAAATAGCTATGTTTAAGAAAAACATGTTCGTTTTAATATTTTGTTATGAAGCATGTTACGTTTAATTAATATGCTCACGTTTTTTTTTTTTTTACAAAATATATGCTCACGTGTAACAACAAATGTTACATCTTTATTATTAAAGCTCAACCCCTCAAGCATCCCCAACCCTAATTTTAATCTAAATTTTTTCCTCCCTTTCCAAAGCAATAAATTCCCACATTTGACCTTCCCATCTCTTTATCACGCAATAAATGCTTCTAGACCTCCATAATTAGGTTTGACCTTCTCATTTCAAGGAGATTACCCTAATTTTTTTCCCTCCATTTGTCACGCATTTAATGCTTACATTTGACTTTCTCATACCATAGTCACACATTAAATTAAATCCTTTATTATATCTAATCCTAGCAAACATGCAAACCCTAATTCCTTAACCCTAAACCTAAAAAATTGGCTCCAAAATTTGAAATTTGAATTCTACATTTTCATTATGAGTTAAACCATGATAATTACTGTGCACAGTGCTCAATACATGACTTAAGAAACATGTGCCTCTTTCTTTTCCCTTCTAAAGTGTATTTTGTAAGGCTCTCTCTCTGTATTCAACACCTCTTTCTCTCTTCCTCAAGCTTACTCTCTGTCCACCACCGCCTAAAATATCTAACCCCTTACCGATGACACAAAACATTGCATTTTTCCAATACGCACATATTCACATCCATCTCCATTCCCATTTCCTTTCCTTCTGTGTGCTTTTCAAGATGCCGACAAACTTCTTCTACCCCTCTTTCATCCTTTGGAACCATGACTATGACCTAACCCCTCTACCTCTCCTTTTTTTTCTCTCACACCTATCCGCCACCACCATCGATTTCCGCCGCCACAACCCCAACGGAGCTCTGTAGTATCACAACCACCAGTCGTTGCAACACCAGCTCTTCCATTCTCTCTTAATTTCCGGCCACCACATCAAATCTTGATCACAATATCATCTTCATCTCGATTTGTTGGTTTCCATCCATGAAAACACATTTATTTTGTTGACCTATTTCCATGTCTCCAGGTACTCAATCTATCTCACTCAATTGTATGTTAATTTGTTAATTCCAAAATAAAAAAAATCTGGGTTTATTTCTATATCATTAAAATTAACGTTAAATTACTTAAATTTTTATTTTTTTGGCTTTATTTGGTAAACAATGGTGTGGCTGAGAATGACAAGTGGTAGAAATAGTGGTGGGGTTTTGTTTAATCAAAAGAAATTGATAAAGGATGTTGAAGTTATGTACTGGTTTTTTATAATTGGCTTTGGCAAGGTTGGCAATCTAGGATACCTTTATCCTTATCTTACTTACTATAAATCTAAAGGTAGTGTGACCTAATCTTTGATTTTGCAGTTTATGAATTTTCAATTTGGGGGTTGAAATAAGAGTATGGGCATATGTTTAATTTGATTTTTGGTTATTTGTAATCGAATGATTTTATTCATTGATGTTCATTTTGTTTACCTACATGCATGAAGAATTCAGGAGGCAAGCAGTTCCTGTAATTTTTTGCACTGATTTTTTCTGCTGCCACATGTGATGAATTCTTCTTGATGCAACAACCGAATGAGAATTCATCACATGTGGCAGCAGAAAAAATCAGTGCAAAAAATTAGGGGTTTTTATATCAGGGATTTCCTAAATCAAAGTAATTTTTCTTTTTTCTGGTAATTTTTTCAGTGGCAATGTAACTTTAGCAATTGAAATGCTAACGGTGGTGCAGCCGATATGCATATTATGGATGTATGAGGTCCAGTAATTGAATATGTCAGGTCTCAATTTTCATCCTTTTTGATTGAAGGTACTTTACCTTTTCCTTATAGACTCTATTCATCACAAGCCAAGTCTTTGTTTTCTTAATTGTTTTTCCTTTGAACTTCTTAATTTGCATTATCTTATGGAATAAATAACTCAATTTTTTTACTTGGTTTTGAAAAAGTTCTTCGTAGGATTCCTATTCGCCAACACTGTTGTTCATATAAATAATTGATTTTTCTTTCACATGATAAGTTGAATAATCTAGGAATTGGGTGGTGGTTGCAATTGTGAAACTCAACATTGTTGTTTTGGTGCTATCATCAATAGAGGGTGAACGTTAGTTTGTTCAATTTTTGCTTTGTATTTTACTTTGTTTTTGTCACTTATGGTGTTGTATCTAACTGTGTGAACATGTAAATAGGGTCCTCTTAATAGTTATAGATTGCAATTGAATGGTGTTGCTAAGATTTAGCAGGATTTCGGAACAATTGTACATTGATCGTTATGAGGTTTTGCAAATTTGGAAAAGTCTAAAATGATAAAATATGAGAGAAAAGAGTAGATTGTTATTTATTTCGAGAAGAGGTAGCAGATATGGTCTTTTTATGTAACAAATATAGGGGTGGGGGGTTGGAATTGTTATAATATAATTCTTGCATTTAAATGTGAGATCCTTTACAATACATACATTGACTTATACAATGAATATGAAAGGAAATTTTTGGGATTTGATTGTTATATTACCTTGCTGATTGTGTCCATTAGTCTTACTCTTTCTTTATTTTGCTACCAATTTTTTTATTTATTTTCAAGGGTTCAATTCTCCATTCTATCTAATATGTATATATTGAACATATGATGGCATGATTCTACAGGGTAGTATATTTTATCTGTACAAGATGAAAACATAAAACTAGAATGATTTTGTTGAAGGTAAAAAATCTGCTACATATTATAAGGCTGAAGGCTACACATTCCAAATTGGCAGGGGTTAAGCCAAACTGTACTACCTATATATATGATTAAACCCTTAATTCCATTTGGTCTTGCCATGTAATCTTCCTTTTCCCCATCCTACTTGATCCTTCTCCAATGTTTCTGCAAGCTGAAAGCTCGGTATCATTGTGCAGCTCTTCATTCACAACTCTCTGCATTCTTCTTTTGTTCTTCAATCCACATGGACTGATTATCTCCCTCCAATTCCTCCGCTTCTCTCGAATTCTGCTACCAGATACAATTATTCTTTGCAAAAGATGTCAGTCCATCACTTTTAGTGTTGGAAGAATATGTCAATGAATTATATTCTCCATGCCTTTCATGTTGTCACTTTTGTGCAAAAGCTGTCAGATGTGGAAAACTAGGGCTAGGATTGGTTTTACATAGCTTTTTTTGAGCTAATTATTCTATTTCAGCTACGTAAGTTTCTTCTAAATTTTTCTTTGTTATAAAGGGTATTATATTATGAAAAAATATTTATTTTTTATTTAGTTATCTGAATATTATCTTGACTCCCCAAGTTTTTCTTTCATAATCAGTTGATTGTTCTATATTTTGGTTCATCCAATTGTAGGTTGCAGTGTCATGACAGACAAATGCTTTATCACGATGATTATGAAGAAAACGAAAGTTCTATGATGTTGTTGAGGAGTACTTATTTGTTAATGGAATATGTTTTCATAGTGATTCAAATATTGATTTTCCTTAGCATTACATATCTTAACCACATTTCAAATTTGTGCAAAGTGCTACATAATTTTTACCATTTCAGTCAAAGGATTAATTGCTGAAGGTAGGAGCTTATTTTAGACCTTTTAGTATGATGTATGTGATTTCAATTTATTTATGTATTATGATCCAACATGGATCATCCAAGTATGATGTAAAAGAAGTTACTCATGTATCAAATCATAGAACTATATTTGTATGAAGTTATTTTTTTTTTTTTAAACAAGCAAAAATTGTATTAGTTACTACTCATAGTATAAGGAATGCTACAAGTGAAACTCCTATATGTTCATAATCTCAGTCACTACTCATAGCATCAGAAATGCTACAAATCGAAATGTAGTACCTAAATGAACTCATATAATCATTATCTTAATACATTAGAGCTTAATTAAAGATAAGCTTTCTGTTACGTATCAGTTATGTGATTTTCATAACAAGTAGTATATTACAAGTTTAAAGCCCCGGTAGGGTGCAACATGTTGCCAGAGGTTTCATCTATGATACTTCATTTATTATAAAAAAACACATCAAAGAATTTTGTCCTCCCCATTTCTTTTTTTAAAATGATAGTTTTATTTCAAACTATTTCCAACGCCCTTTTTGCAAGAATTTACAAATCCTTTGTGATTGTTATTATTTTAATGATGTGTTTTTGTGTGTGCATTATTTGTGAATTGCATTCATAACTTGTTTATCTATTACATCAGTTCCTAAATATAAGACTTTTAAAAAAAATTCCTCAATTTTATTTTTGCAAGAATTTACAAATCCTTTGTGATTGTTATTATTTTAATGATGTGTTTTTGTGTGTGCATTATTTGTGAATTGCATTCATAACTTTAAATTTGTTTATCTATTACATCCGCTCCTAAATATAAGACTTTAAAAAAAAAATCCTCAATTTTATTTTTGCAAGAATTTACAAATCCTTTGTGATTGTTATTATTTTAATGATGTGTTTTGTGTGTGCATTATTTGTGAATTGCATTCATAACTTTAAATTTGTTTATCTATTACCTCCGTTCATAAATATAAGACTTTAAAAAAAAATTCCTCCATTTTATAAAAGCTCATTAGTATTTTCAACTACGTTAATTATTTTATTAGAAACATACTGCTTTTTCTTCGATCAACAATAAATACCATGTTAAAAATATAAATTAACTCTCTCTTTCTCTCTCTTAAAAAATAAAATTGAAAAACAATAGTAATTTCAAGCAAATTTAATACTACTACCAATTTTCTCAATTCCTGCAGCAATAATAAGTATATTTTGTCATACCGCACGGGTGGAAAGTCTAGTGTTTCTAAATCCCTATAATTAGGTTTGACCTTATCATGTAAAGGAGATTACCCTAATTTTTTCCTCCATTTGCCACGTGTTTAATGCTCACATTTGACCTTTCTAATACCTTTGTCACGCATTAAATGTTCCTAAACCCTTATAATTATGTTTGACCTTCCCATTTAATGGAGAATTAAATGTTCCTAAACGCATAAAAGGAGATTACCATGATTTTTCCCTACCTTTGCCACACATTTAATGTTCACATTCGACCTTCTCATCCCTTTTTCACGCATTAAAACAATTGTGACAGTTAAAACAACAATAAAACAATTTTGAATTACGATTTCCCTCCCTCCTATTTTTAAATCCTTTTAATGCAAATGAATGTGTGTTTTAATTGTCCACTGGAATATACAGACTCGATATAAATGTGTACTAATGGCATTCAAACCGTTTTTGGAAGTTACATAACTAAATAATGAATTAGTATTGGAAATAGACACGCATTAAGTATCATTATCAGTGATGAATGCATATGAGGAACAGGAAAGGAATGAGCTTAATGGACAATTGGTTTATTTCAAGTATTATATATACACACACTGAGATTTGTTTTGCCACAACAACAAAGATATCGCCCTTTACATAAGAGGTAGCCATGATGGATAGCCAATCTACCATGAATGTCACAAAATTCCCCATTCACTGCCAAAGAGGTTTTTTAGTATATTGGCATGTAATTTCATCACACATTGTGAAATACTTCCTCATATACGACGTTAGACGTTACATTGGTATCTTCACCACCTTCATTAGTGATCAATATCTTTAGTCCTTCTTTGGATGTAACTTTTGAAACAGCGACATACAACTGTCCGTGAGAAAATACAGGTGTTGGTAGATATACACCAACATGTTTAAGCGACCGCCCTTGACTTTTGTTAATTGCCATTGCAAATGATACAGTCAAAGAAAATTGTCTTCGTTAGGTTAAGTTACTGCTAACCTAATAAAGCAAATGGGAGAGAAAATATTAGGTTAAGTTGCTGCAGACCTAACAAAATTAATAAATAAGGGCAGACATAACAAAATTAATAAATAAGGATAAGTGTAGAAAATATTGTAAAAAAAGGCAAGAGGATAGGAATGAAATTGGTGCAATGCATTTTTTAAATTACTTCTAACCTAATAAAGCAAATGAGAGGGAAAATATTATGTTAAGTTGCTGCAGACCTAAAACAATTAATAAATAATAAATAAATAAGGATAAGTGTAGAAAATATTGTCAAAAAAAATATTTTAGGTTAAGTTGCTCCTAACCTAACAAAATTGATAAATAAAGATAAATATATAAGGATAAGTGTAGAAAATATTGTCAAAAACAAAAAAAGACAAGATGATAGGAATGAAATTGGTGCGATGCATTTTTCAAATGACTTCTAACCTAATAAAGCAAATGAGAGGAAAAATATTAGGTTAAGTTGTTGCTAACCCAACAAAATTAATAAATAAAGATTCCTTAAAAAAAAAAATATCAATTGATATATGGGAGCTTCTACGGTGCAGTCAGGAACCTAACTTTTTTGAAAAAGTTAATTTTGATTTTAATGTTTGATTCATTTTTAAATTGTTGATTACTGATAATGATCAATAGTAATTCATCTAGTAATGCTTGCAACATCTTGGATTTACATGTACTATTTTATCGTTGACATCTTTAACATGGAAACAGATTTGATGATATTATGTGATAGTCTTAAGTGTTACACTTTTTGGGGTATTACACTTAAAACAAAGGTAGGATAAAATTAGATTAAGTGTAGTCTTGTTAATATGATGAATTGATGATACTATGGGGACTGAAGTTTTGATGCATTGTACAAACAGTGGGGTACACTTCTAATGTTATAATGTTATTCATCAGAAAAGTCATTTTCACGACTTCACTGTAGAATTTTCCTTGATATAAATCGTATAATGAATTATAAGAATAGATTTTTATGCCATGTTACATTTATCTACTTGAATCAATTGATACCAAACATTTCAACAAATTCATCATGTGTCATCAAATAGAACACTAGTTGGCATTCTTCTGTATTATATCCATTATTATTTGGAGATCGAGGATGGAGCCCTTGTGTCCCTACCGCTCGCCGGCCTTTCTTACGTCTCTATCAGCATGCACCTTTTTCAGTGCACTTTAGCTTCAATGAATTCAATAACTTTGTCTTTGTGTGCATTTGCAGTCTTTTTCCACCGAAAAACAATTCATTATTCATTATTACTAGAAGAAGAAGCTCTATTATTAAATTCATCTACAAAGGTTCTAGCCTCTAGGAGTAGCTCACTTTGTAGAAGCTACTGAATCTATCTAGTGGATCTTCCATTCATTCTTTCATTTCTGCATCAACATGACCACGACAAGGCCAAAGATTTTTCTTTTCGGTGATTCAATCACTGAAGATTCATTCTCTCTTGGTGGATGGGCTGCTTCTCTTGCCAACCATTTCTCTCGCTCGGTATTTATTTTTCCATGTTTCTATGTCATTGTTTCATCTCTGTGTTTTTCTTGTTATGGGTTTTGTGATTTTGATGTAAAGTTTGAATCTTTTTTGTAATTGGGGTTATTGTGTTGTGTATCAGGCTGATGTGGTGCTAAGAGGGTATAGTGGTTACAATACGAGGTGGGCGTTGAAGGTTTTGGAAAGGGTTTTTCCTATGTCAAAGGGTGATGGAACAGAAACTGCCCCTGTTGCTTTGACAGTTTTCTTTGGGGCTAATGATGCTTGTCTGCCTAATAGATGTTCTGGTTTTCAACATGTTCCTCTTCATGAATACAAGGACAATCTTTGCTCCATTGTCTCCTTCTTCAAGGTAACCTATTTTCATAGCTTCGTAGCAGGCACCGACACTTCATGATTAGTGTGTCCGACAACCGTTTACATTCAATTACGTCATTTTTTTAAAATTATTACTGATGTTTGTGTCATGTCCGATGTCCGTATCAGTGCTTCATAGATTTGTATTAAGACAAAGTTTATATTTTATTTTATGTATGTATATAAGGATGCTGCTAATTGTAACACTAGTTTGAATAAAGTGATCAGGTAAAAGATGTATGTTAATGGTATGAAACTCAGAAAAAGGGTAAGTACTCACATAGATGTTAGACAAAACACTCACACATTGATAGGGATAATAATTTGAAAAGTTGATAGTGGTTGAATGGAGGAGTGCATGCAGACTAGCAGTTGATAGAAGATATGTCTGGTGTTCGACACATGTAATTATACTATTCTATTGGTTGAGATTAAAACAGATTCTACTAAATCATGCAGGCCCGTAAATTTAGCGAGAATCATATGAATTTCAATCAATAAAATAGTGTATTAAGGGCTTATTTGGATTGAATGTAACTACATATGGTAGTTTCTTGCTCTACACTGACATATGTAGTGTGACACCACCAAATACACATTAAACATGAAGTGTTGGTGCTGAGTTACTCACGTTTCTTTAGTGGCACAAAAGGTTAAAAAATTAGTTTTGACCCTTGTGGGTCTGATAAGCGTGCTTTGTTTGCATATATTGCATGTTAGTGTTACAAAAAGACTAATTATTTGTCATTTGGTGGGGTTGGTTGTTAATGATGATTTATATATATTGTCTGGGGTAGCCAAATATTGGTTCTGGCCTTGTGGGGTTTCAGGAATTGAATTGGAGAAGTAGGGCCCTTTTAGAATAGGTGATGTCAAATTAACACACGTGCAGTGGCTGTGCTATATTTTCCACTTGTGTTGTGATCAATAATACGCTCTCTAAAGGTTTTTTATATTCCATGCTTTTCTGTGGGAGTGGAGTTAGCAGTTTGCACGAGATGCTTCTGTAAAGGTCCACTTTTTATTGTCTTTCTTTTTGAGTAGGATCATAACGTTGTTTTCACAACCTAAATATTGTGTCTTTTTTGTGTCATTATTTGGTGGCCATGCAATTGTATTATCATTTGGTCTGGTCACCTATGAACCGTTAGGTAGGCATGCATGTTAGCAATGGGATTGGGGAAGACCCACATTTACTTTAGGAGTGGAAGAATGGTCCCTCTTTTTAAGGATAAAGATATCTGCTTAACATTCTTAGAAGAAAGTTTTTTTTGACATGGCTCATAGGTTGATCATTGTTAACGCTTCTATTAAGAAAGTTGTCGACCCTTTATGTATATAATTGAGATGTCTATATGTGTCTCTAAGGGCAATAAATTACATGAGGTTTCTACCAGGTAGGGTCTTGTGAAGTAGATGCATACAATCTTACCCTTACAAACAAAGATGTTTGTCAGAATTTTAACTTGTGATCTTATCACCAGGTAGCAACCTTACTGTTGCGCCAATGCTCGTCCTCAAATGTGCTATATATATAACATTACAAATTTAAAGCATTATAAATTGGAGTATTAATTCAAATTTCCTCAAAAAAATATATTAATTCAAATGAATATAAATTTAAAGTTCAGAGCTGTAATGCTTTCTTGAGAAAAAGGTTAAAGTTGATTGGGAAAAGTCATGCAAGTTCTTTCTTGTTTATTCTGTGGATGCTAGCACAGTGGCTGCTTAGTTTTGTAATCCATAGAAATAGAATGGCCTAGTGCCTCCCCTATCCTTAAATAAATAATAGTATTCTCCTCCCTAAATAATACTAATCCAAATAATAGAATGACCTAGTAAATTACCACCCTTAAAAAAGAATGACCTCGTAAATCAAATATTTTTTTTCTTTTCTTTCAATTCTAGGCCTCTTGTATAAATAATATAACTGGATATTACAAATTTCCTTTGAATTTCAGAAGCGGTGGCCAACAACTCATGTTGTCCTCATAACTCCTCCTCCCATCGATGAAGATGCACGGCTTAGGTATTGTTTTTATGACCTTTTGTTCATCATGTTGTCACTTTTTTTTAGGTTTTCTTTGTTTGTAAGATTTAGATTGTATAATGTTATAGAGGTTAATAAAACTCGGAGAATTTCTGAAAATCTATTGCAGACATCCGTACGTGGACAATCCAGAGGGTCTTCCTGAAAGGACAAATGAAGCTGCTGGTGAGTATGCTAGAGCATGCATTGCTGTGGCCAATGAATGTCATGTTCCTGTGATTGATCTCTGGACCAAAATGCAACAGTCACCTGACTGGAAGAAAGATTATTTAAGGTTTCCAAAATTTTACTTTCTATGTTTATCTTTGCATACAGCATTTTGGAATCTCAATGTTAACAGTATTCAATATTTACCATTTTAATTTTAAATACTAATAACATGATGGCTTTGTCATGTAGTTTATCCGAATTCTTGTTGAATTGTCATAACGGCATCATATACAATCTTATGAAGTTTTCATTGTTGCCTTGGTTTTCAAAATGATCAATTCTGTAGCCATATATGTGACTTGAGTTATGCCACAATGGCCAATTTTGTATGAATTTGCAAAGAAGAATGCCATTCTTGGATGGTTATGGTGTGTTTTGATTAAATATGCAAAGACAACTGAAAAATTAATTATTGTGTAATTTACAAAAAAATTGGGCAAGTTTCATTTTAATAGAACATAAGATTGCACTGTTTCAAACATAAAGCGTGGCAGAAATGATGATGTTGCGTTGGATGTGTGTGTGGTAAGACTAGACGGAGTAGAATTAGAAATGATGACATTAGAGAGTTGGGGTAGCACCTATAGTAGAAAAGATGGTAGAAACTAGACTCTGGTGGTTTGGACATATAGAAAGAAGGCTTGTGGATTATGTAGTAAGGATAGTAAATCAAATGGAGGGGAGTCAGATCACTAGAGGTAGGGGTAGACCTAGAAAAACTATACGAGAAGCTATTAGGAAGGATCTAGAGATAAATGAGTTGGAGAAAGACATGGTTTTTGATAGAACACTATGGCGTCGTTTGATTCATGTAACCGATCCCACTTAGTGGGATAAGGCTTGGTTGTTGTATGAGATTGCACAGTTTTTATGATGCTAATTAATGACGCTGTCTACATGGACTTCACTTTTTTGTTTCTTTCTTGCTGTTAGCCTATAGCAGCTATTAATCGAAGTGTGTATTATATTTTTGGTTTCGATATGAATATACAATTTTGTTTACTGAAATGCAGTGACGGTTTGCATCTCACTAATGGAGGGAATCAACTTGTGTTTGAAGAAGTAATCAGAAAACTGAGAGATGAAGGTTTGAGTCTAGAATCTATGGCAGTTGATCTCCCCCTTATAGGTGATATTGACCCTAATGACCCACTGAAGGCATTTCTGTAGTAACAGGATGATGTAGTACAAAAGGGCTATCTCGTTTGGGAAATTATAGTACTGCTGTCATTACAATTGAATGATGTATGTAAATAGAGTTCATTACCTTGGTATTGGTCTTCCTTTTGCTGTAAGGATTCCAAGTGGTATATGCTTTTTCTCTCTGAAAGTATTAGATATTTCATTTTGTTGTTTGCATTGGTTGTGAGTTGGTCTGTGTAATAGCTTTTCTTTCACTCGATGAGTGTTTGTTGTGCTTCAGTATGTATCAATGAACCAGATTGGAACAGTTTGTATAATGCTAGATACAATTCAGCCTCTCGAATTCAGTTAATAGAACCATTTATGGAGTTAAGTTTACATTTCATGTCGGAAGCTTTTCCTTTTTCAATAAATTTTCATGTTTGAGAAAGAATCATGCAAGGGCAAACAAATGAAAATTAAGAGAAGTCATTACATGTTGCACACGAGTGAGTGAAGAATTTGTGTGAAAAGCATAAGCAACACTTGGTAGTTGGTAACATGCAACGGCAAACAATGAAAGATAGAAGGTAAGAAGTAATTTATAACTTATGTCAAAAAAAAAAAAAGAGGAGAAATCATTTATAACAATGAAAGATAAGAAATAATCTAGGCTTAATTGTAGTTTTAGCCCCCTAACTTTCTCAAAGTTGCGATTTTGGCCCCCTAAGAAAAAAAACTACAAAATAGCCTCCTAAGTTTTGCACCTGTGGCAGTTTTTGCTTCCAAGGCTGATATTGACTCGGTCTACGCTGACGTGGCACCCTAAGTGAGTGCCACATGTTATTTTTTTTTTTTTTTTTGCCTTGGGGGACCAAAACTGCTACAGTTGCAAAACCTAGGGGGCTGTTTTATAGTTTTTTTTTAGGGAGCCAAAATTACAACTTTGGAAAAGTTAGGAGGCTAAAACTGCAATTAAGCCAATAATTTATACCTCAATGTAAAATAGTCCAATGGATCATTTTTAATATGGGATAGAAGGAACAGTAAAACATATATTTTTTTTAAGAAGTTGTTGGGAGGGGTAGGTGGGTGGTTTTTTAAGGTTATTTATTCAAATACAAATTTCATTTCTCAATATACATATTATAATTTTTTATCTGGAGATTGAGAATGTTGTCATTGTAGTGGAATCTTTATTTACTTTATTAATGCATCAACATACTTATATGATCTAAGACCCTCTTCCATTTCTTTCAACTGAACCCACCAAGTCCAACCATACACTTTATATGATCAAACATGACTAAGAGGCCACAAATATATCTTTTTGGTGACTCAATCACTGAGGAATCCTTTGATGTTGGAGGATGGGGTGCTTCTCTTGCCAACTATTTCTCACGCACGGTAACATCCATTCTTGCTTTGTTTTGCTTTAACAACTCATATTTTCATTTCTGTTTCATGTTCTTGTTAAGGTTCCGCATTATATGTTTGTGTTTATAAATAGTGGACAATCTTTACTTACTTTTTGAGTTGAATTAGGTGCAACCCAAATAATATGATTTATTTATTAGTCTCATTGTGTTAAGAATCTCACGTTGACATTGAGTTTATAAGTGGTGGAACTGGATTTCATGTACTCATTGGAGTCACGCATTCGGTACATCGTTGATCATTCTAAATTTTTTATTTCAAAATATAGATAAAATTTTTATTTCAAAATATAGAAATTGAATCTAAAGTGTCTGATCTTGATCAAACGGCCACCGATACTTGAATGTGAAGAGCCGGATGCCCAGATCCATAAGTGGTCGACAATTTGAGTTAATTGCAACCCACATTCTGTTTTTAGATTTTAATGTAAAGTTTGAATCTTTTTGTAATGGGTTTTGTGATTTTGATGTAAAGTTTGAATCTTTTTTGTAATTGGGGTTATTGTGTTGTGTATCAGGCTGATGTGGTGCTAAGAGGGTATAGTGGTTACAATACGAGGTGGGCGTTGAAGGTGTTAGAAAGGGTTTTCCCTGTGTCACAAGGCAGTGCCGGTGGAACCGAAACTGCTCCGATTGCTTTGACTGTTTTCTTTGGGGCTAATGATGCTTGTCTTCCCAATAGATGCTCTGCTTTTCAACATGTTCCTGTACATGAATACAAGGATAACCTTCACTCCATTGTCTCCTTCTTCAAGGTAATCCATATTCGTATCGTAGTAACAGTCGTTTTGTTGTGAAAGTGACTCAAAATTAGAGTTTTGAATATGTCAAAATCGGGGCCCGAATGGTGCTGTCCGGGGCCCAAATTTGGCTGAGGTTTTTCAGCCTGTTGGTACGTGAAAAATCGATGGTTGAATGGGTAAAATCAGGACCCAAATTTGCCAGCAGAAAATATAACAGAAACATATTTTTGGGCTGAGATTTGTTCCAATTTTACGAGGGATACTTTTACTATAAATATAGATTTTGTATCAGAGTAAACCTTGAGATAGAGGGGGCTGAAACAAAGGTTTAGAAGTCAACAAGAAAACTAGGGTTTGTATAGAGTTTGCTCTTGGTAACAAACACGAGGGTTGAGGTTGATTCACCTTGGGAAACACTATTAGGATTGAGTCTCTTGGTCACGGGAAGAGATTGAGACTTTGGGTAGAATTAGGCGGGATACTTGTTCTTGTAGCCCATTGATATCTCTTTTGTAAAGTTACTCATCATTATAGTGGAACGGAGGGTTGCTCTCTCCCCCAGACTAGGTCAATATTGGACCGAACTAGGTAAACAAATTTCGTGTGTTCTCTCTGTCTTTTCTCTCACTGTTTTCTAGTTTTGCTTGTGTTTATAACTTCCATACACTTTGATTTGGTTGCTTGATTACTACTTGCTCCACACATCAAGTATTTTATTAGTGTGATTTTCAACGAATTCACAACATGTTTATGGTAATAGTGTTGAAACCTAGAATAGGGTCTCTATACTTTATTGGCACAAAAGTTATTTTGTTTTCAATAGTTTTGAGCTTGTGTTGTGGGTTTGATAAGCATGTTGCATAAAGAGTAATTATTTGTCATTTGGTGGGGTTTCGTTGCTCAAGAAGCCAGAGCGGTAGCTTCTATTGCTTGCTTCTTGCTGAAAGTGTCATAAGGGGCCGGCAGCTTCTTATTCCTGTTGAATTCTTTTCAAGTATTTTTGGTGGGTTTAGATTTGGTTTTGTTTTTATCATTTGTACCAGAGAGAGAGATTGATTGATTGATTTTGGTCGATGTTTTTCTTGGTGGAGATACAATGGCTTTAAAGTTGGAAGAATTGGAAGGGTATGTGCAAATGGATGATGATGTGAGTGGTAAGTGATGTGGAGAATCTACATTGGTGGGGACTGGGGAGTGTTCAATAAGGGTGAAGTGGAAATGTCGGAGTTGAAGGTGAAAACTAAAGCACAATATTTCTGGCGGTATCAACTCAAATGAAGAAGAAAAAAAAAAACTCTTGCTGTCATTGTACCTCGATGGGTTGACATCATGGAAGAAGCCAGTGGTGGCGGTCAGTGGAGAGCAACAAAATATTTTTATTTTTTTTGGAATGTAGGTGGTGTACAATGGTATCAACGGAACTCCATATTCGAATGGTGTTGTATTGTCTCTCACCGTCTGAGACATGACAAGGTCGTACACGCTAGTGCAGTGTCTGGGGCTATAGGAACTCTGGTTGTCGCTGTTTGACACTTTTATGTGACTGATTAATAATACACTCTTTCCTCCATGCTTTTCTGTGACAGTTGAACTTGCATGAGATGCCTGTGCAAGGGTCCACTTTTATCGGTTTTCTTTTTGGAGAAGCCGGGATTGAGTCTAGCCTTTTTTTCCACAACCTAAACAGTGTCTTACTTTCTGTGCCATTATTTGGTGACTGTACAATTATATTATCATTTGGTTTTTCGCCTACATATGAGCTGTTAGGTAGGCACTTTTTGGTACTGACGAGGATACTATCGTTGTGAAATATTCGACAGAGTCTAAAGTATGCCCAATAGTCATGAACATATTGAGTCTGAGCAAGATATGGCCATTGTAAGTAATGTTAGTGCTGCAACCAAGTATTTATATGCTCTCTCAGATGCTACAAAATACTCGCCAAGTTTTTGAAAGGTAGGGATAAAGTCGATTTAGATAAATGATAATGACACTATCTTAGTTGATGTTACTACCGCTGAAGATGAGTTTACTGTGGTAACATCTAAATATAAGCTGAGGAAATACAAAACTTTCTCCAAAAGCACTGCAGTACTCCCAAGCTAAGGGTAATCTTAAACTTTTTTAGCATGGATTTTGGTTTTGTCCCCCCATATTTTTTTGTTCTGTTGTATCTGTTTTTGTTTTCTTTCATTTTCCCCCTATTTTTTAATAAATAAAATTTTCTTTTTGTTGCTTGTTAAAAAATGCTGTTACATTTTGGATATTTGTCTGGCTCCATGGCACTTGCTAGATTAGAATCAGCTTAATCTTATCCATATTGGAAACTGAAAACAGTGGCAGTTGCCTGCATGCATTGCATTTCCAGAGGAGTTTACTTCATATTTTTTAATAAGAAAGTGAATCAATATTTTTTATTTCAATCATAGGCCTCTTGTATAAATGTTATAACCAGTTACTGCAAATTTCCTTTGAATTTTAGAAGCGATGGCCAACAACTAAAGTCATCCTCATAACTCCTCCTCCCATTGATGAAGTTGCACGACTGAGGTATTGTTTTATTGGATTTTTCTCTTCATTTTGTCACTGATTTTATCATGTTTTCTTTGTTTGTAAGATTCAGATATATATTTCTATAAAGGTTAATCACACTTGAAGAATTTCTGAAAATCTATGACAGATATCCATTTGAGAATAACCCAGAGGGTCTTCCTGAAAGGACTAATGAAGCTGCTGGTGAATATGCTAGAGCATGCATTGCTGTGGCCACTGAATGTCATATTCCTTACATTGATCTCTGGACCAAAATGCAACAGTTCCCTGACTGGAAAAAAGTTTATTTAAGGTTTATAATTTTTTTTTTACCTTCTTTGTTTATCTTTGCTTACAACATTTTGCATTTTTGCATCATATAAAAGCTTATGTAGTTTTCATTGCTGACTTGATTGGGTTTTCAAAATGACCAATTCTGTAGCCATATATGTGACTTGAGTTATGTGAAAATGACTAATTTTGTATGAATTTGCAAAGAAGAATATCATTATTTATTGCCTATGGTATGATATGAATATATGATTTTGTTTACCGAAATGCAGTGATGGTTTGCATCTAACTAATGGAGGGAATCAACTTGTCTTTGAGGAAGTAATAAAAAAGCTGAGAGATGAAGGTTTGAGTCTAGAATCTATTCCAGTTGATCTCCCCCTTGCATCTGATATTGACCCTAATGACCCCTTCAAGGCATTTCTGTAGTAACATGATAGTGTAGCAAATGCGGTATCCCTTTCGGGGGGGAATTACTGTACTTTTGTCATTATTGAAAGTTATGTAATAAAGTACATTACCTGATATTTTGATTGTCCTTTTGTTTTAAGGATTTTCTTAAAGTGTCTTTATGGAAAACAATATATTGGCTAAGTGGTACAGTTTTTTTGTTGAAAGTATTAGATATTTCAATTTCAGTATCAATGAACCATATTGAAGTTTGAACGGTTTGTATAATGCAAGATGCATTCCAGCCTCTCAGAAATCAGTTAAATAAAACTATTTTTAGATATGAAGTTAGTTCACATTCCATATTAGAAGTTTGGTATGAGCTCTCAGCATCATCTGAAATTTATGTGATTTAACTTAAAGAAATCCATCTAGAATTTGTTGATAAAAAAAACCTGTGCTATATTTGTATATACACACTTCAATAGAAAGCAAATGATTTTAAGTACTATGAAATCAATCCATTTGAAGGAAATAAAGAGGTAGCTAGTACTGTTGATCTAGAAATAAAGCTTAAAAAGAATTGGGCGACTCTCAAATATTATTTTTACCTCATAAGATTAATTGAACTATTTAAAAACTTCAACTCTCAGATATGATTTTAATAACTCATTTTTTAGGGAAATAGACTCTGTAGCTTTTGCAAAGTTAGGGCAACTCACCTTAATTTGAATACATTCATCATGACATAACAAAAATGCACTAAATAAGTCAATGCACTAGGCACCGGTTACATGACCCGTATTAATAACAATGTCTTCATGAATTGCTCCAAGTACAATTGTTTTTTCTTGCTTTTGAGGCTACAAACTTATACCAAACAACGGAAACAATTATGTGCTTGTTGGCAAGTTACTAGAGTAAAGAAAGCCACAATATAGTTAAAAAAGGGCATGTAGTGCCTCAGTTTGCCACATGGGAAGCACTTCAGTGCCATAGTCAAAGTAATGGCATGTGCCATTACCCCAATCAGATTTTGACACATGACAATGCTTATTAAAATAATAAAAAAACAGAAAATGCAAGTTTAAATGAAAGAAAAATCACTAAGCAAAAACACAGGAAACACACTAAACAACTCCCAAACCTGAAAAATCAAAACCAAAAGCTGCTATGACATAACCAAAAACTCGAAACCCATTAAAGCATAAACATACCTCAACACTAGTTCCAAACCCACAAAAAATTACTTCCAACTATTAGATACTGTTATATCAATATACCATTGTTCTACAATTGATTCAAAACAACACCAATACCATCAATTTCAATTAAGAGTAACCATTGTTATGAAGAAATCATGAGAAAACATAATACTGACCAAAATATAAATTGAAAAAATGATTTCATTGATGGATAAAACTTAATTTCATATACACATTGAGATCCAAATTACATAACAGATTACATGACAGAGACTTAATCTAATATACATATAATCAAAATCTGACTTAATTGAATACACATAACAAGATCTAAGCCTTCTTTAGAGACTTTCCTTCCCAGTAGCAGCGGTCCAGACTTCTTGTTCAAAATCCTTCAAACATATCCTTCCCAGTAGCGGCAGAGGGCGGTGGTTGCAGGTCATGGCGGCGGCCGACGAAGAACCAGTGGTGGTGCCTTTGGGGTTGAAGAAAACCGGCAAGGGGGAAGACTGTTTGTGTTCATCGCGTCTTGTTTTCTTTCATTAAATAACATTCGAAACATTCACTTGAAAGAACCAAAAAACAAATTATGGCCAAATAACATTTTACGCATCAATTAAGTACTTTAATAATTATTTAGACATGTACTTTTTATTGAGCATTAGTTAATGAAATAAGTAAGGTTTTGAAGCAAATAAAGAAAAAAAAACTTGACTTAATTGTAATTTTGATCAAAAAAATCAAATAAAAACACCGTACCTTTCTCTCTCTTACACCTTATCCTCTGCCTTTTCTCTAACTATCAGTCACTTTTCTCTTTGCTTCCAAAGCCGCAGCTCGCGGCTCACCACCATGTAAACCTCCTTTAGGTGGTGCGATGAGTGGTGGTAGGCCCTCTGCACCACCAGCCCCTCAGATCCGCTTTTCGGTCGGCCGGTTCTCCTCCTCCCAGTTCTGGGCTTCTCCACCGTCGTTTCAGCGGGTTTCCTCCTTTCAAATCCGGTGTTTCTCCTTTGTCGTTGTCTGAAGGTGGTTGTTCTGTCTTTGGTTGGTGGCTCTTGGATTGGAGCCGAGTTGCTTCAGCTATGGTTTCGGGTGTTCGTCGGCGAGCTTCCGGTGGTCCACGTTTGCTTTTCTGGCTGCCCTCGTTTTTGTCTTTTTCTTTGTGTGTACTTCTGGTGTTTGCAGGTTCGGCTTCTCCTCCGTGCCGGAAGTTTGACGCTGCCGTTGTTCTTCTTGCTGGTGGTACATCGAGATCTTTTCTCCGTACCAACGGTTTTGTTGCTGGCTGCCTGTTTTCTTTGTGTTTTTTTTTGTCGTAGGTGTGTCGTGGCTGGTTTACGGGGTGTGTCGTGGGGCGTCGCGAGTACAAATCAGTTGAGTTCTGCTGATTTCCCGGTTGTTGTTTCTGTGCCTTCGCGTCGGTGCTCTTGGGGCTGCCTTTGTTGGTTTTTTTGGTTTTGTGTTGTGTTTATTTGTGGGTCGGCGTTGTGTTGTCGTTTTGTGTCACCGGAGTGCCGTCGGTGGACTGTTTTTGTGTCGTTTTATTTGGTTCTGGCGATCTCTTTCTTTTCTGGATGTTTCTCGAAAGGGTTTAGTGTGTAGACGCTCCGTGTTGGCGGTATCAATCATTATGTACTTTCAGATTTTTGTGGGGGTTGATCGTCGTTGTTGTGTTGTTCGTTTGTTTGGTTTTTGTTTTTTTGTTCCATGTTTCTTTTGTGGAGAGGGGCTTGTGCGGATTCCGTGCTGGTTTTTGGCTACTGTTCCTTCTTCCTTGTTGTCCAAGCTTCTGTGCGTTTTCCGAACCTCCCACTCGTCGTTGGTGTTTTGTTGGCGACGTTTCTCTAGGTCTGCAAAGGGTCGTGCAGTTGTGGTGGATCCAGTTCCCAGATGGGTGGAGGTTTTCTCTTCCGCGACGTAAGATGGTACAGTGGTTCAGAGGGTGGCGCTGAAACAGTGTAAGTGGTGATACTTGTGGTGGTTGATTATGTGGCTTGCTTTGGTTTGTTTCTGTTCGAGCTGGATCGATTTGTGCTACTATTCCATCATTTCTGGCTTTTGAACTTGGCATCTGGTTTATGGTGGGCTGAGTTTTTGAATAGATTATGGTGTCTGCTCTGGTGGTTCGTGAGTTGAGGGGTGCCTTTTTGATTTGTGTCGGGAGTCTGGTCGGCCGATAACTTTTGATTCGAGATCGGGAGCTAGTTTTTTTACGCAGGTTCTTTTAGGCTTTGTTGGTGGCTCCTCCGTCCTTCCGAAGTTGAGTGGTGGTCGCGTCTGATCGTTTGAAGCAACTTATCATTGTTAGCTGCTTTATTGATCTTTGTTGGTGGTGTCGATTTTGTTGTGTTGTTATTTTTTCGTT
>Ga0315914_1002364_pt1 | contig 28907 bp, 26 predicted proteins | sample MpolenodulesMG_FD_203920 | JGI IMG/M metagenome (GOLD analysis project Ga0315914, IMG submission 203920) | Medicago polymorpha root nodule microbial communities from Los Angeles, California, United States - elongated nodules | ecosystem: Host-associated > Plants > Roots > Nodule | place: USA...
CAGGACTACTTCCGGTTTGTGGAAGGAACCTGTATAATTGCTTGTGTTCTTTCTTTCTCTGTTCTCTTACTATTATCCGCTGCACTAAGACTCTGAACTCAAGTCAGACTCTGAACTACTTCAGACTCTGAATCTAGGAACAGTTTTTCAGAACGTAAGAAAGAAAAGTTTTTGAAAACACAATTCAACCCCCCCTTCTTGTGGTTTTTCTCACCTTCACAATTCATGTGCGACTGGATCTTCCAATGAATGACTAGTCCAGTGAAATCTAACTAACTATCAAAATAATAATGAAAGGATATGTTTAATACGTGTATCTTTTCTCAAGAGAAAATTGAAGAGATTCTCACCTGAGAAAATCCATTTTAACAACTCATAATGCATGTTTGGTTCTATTAGAGGGTTCAAAATTGATTTTGGAAGTGTAGAATGGTTCTAACATGAAAATGGAATTTGTAACTTTTATTTATTGAATTGATTTACATTCAAATTTATTGTGAAACTCACTTTTATATTAATGTATTTAAACATGAATTTCTTTACCTTCAATTCATCTTTAAATGGAATCAATTTTACGTGATTACTTCACTCAAAACCAATTATTAGTGTACAAAACCAAATACACATAATTAGTTAGGAATGGTACGTAACACACCTTTAATCAAGATATGTCAATCCATAAAGATGAGGAAATCTAGCATCACACCACACCACGTATTTTGTGAAGCAAAAGGAAGACTCTCATGTTCAAAAAAATTATTCTATTTTCAGTCGTTTGTTTTATAATGTATATATCTTTTTCATTGTGGCTTCGTGGGCTTGTAGCATCTATCTATATAGTATAGTACATGTGCTATATAATAGGGGTGTCAGCACCATAGAGCATTATAATGTGGGGAGCAGAAGTGGTGCAATAAGGAAAATGATTGAATAGAGTCGAGTTTTATAGCAAAGTTATTGGGATTGAAAAGAGAAATTAAGCATACATGGGTTAAGTTGGGTGACTCATTGTTAATTTGTTATCAGTACGAGCCAATTAGCAAGAGCATGTGTCACACTATCAAACCTCATTTGCAGGAGGAAAATGGGGAATGTAGTTTGAGTCATATATGTATATTTTTGTTAATCGATGTGCGACTTCTAACTCACACTTGCCATACAACAATCTTGTGTATCCCTCTTACAATCTTAAAACATTGATTCATTGTTGCAACCAAAATTATGCCAAAACCATTTTGCTGTGGAAATGGTTTCTGTGAGTTGTACTCCAAAACCATTAGATGTACTTAATAGTTTTGGCAGCAAAATGATTTTGGCATAGTTTTTAAACAAAACTCACAGAAACCATTTCCCCAATTCAAAATTAAACTGTCAATTTAGGGTTATACAGATGCAAACACTTTCAAAACTAATTGTAATTACTTGTTTTGTTTTCAAAGCACAAGATAAGTTCAAACCTGTTTTGTTTTCATCATTTTGCTATTTGTTGAGTTTGAATGGTGATGATGATGATGAATGACAGTGATGATGATGAAGATGATTGCGCAAAGGATGATGATGATGCTGATGATGAATGACGGTGGTGATGATGATGGTGAATGACGGTTATGATGATGAACAACGGTGTTGATGATGAGATTGAAGATTCCGGTGGTGATGAAGAAGAACGGCGGTGATGGAAGTTTGTTTCCGGTGGTGTTGATGAACGACAGTTTGGTTTTCGCGTTTTGTTATGTTGTTTCCGCATTTGGTTTTCTTTGCGGGTATAGGAAGCAATTAATTTTGATAAAGTTTCACGGTTCGTAGAAAAAGTTGTGCTTAAATTTCATAAAAATTCGCTATGACCTACGTGTAGTAATTTAACCATAACTCAAGTTCTAAAAATAATTTTGAAGTCAAAACAATGCCATTAAAAAGGTAACATCCATACCTACAACTTTCATGTTTACACCTAAGGCGAATTATACATGGATCAGTAGCAGTTTTCATTTCAAATTCGGGCGCAGAGATGAAAAAGTAAAAAAAAAAACAACTTAACTTATTCAAACTTCACATTCATTCAAAATCAACACAATCAACCACAACAAGACAACTTATCAACACCCAATCTATGAATTGACATTATCAACAACACCCAACGACATTCATAACATATAATCATGAGTTCATTCACAATTCAACAATAACAATGTCATATTTCACCAATTTAAACAAAAACAACAAAGTACCCATATCTATACAACTTGAGCATGTAAATTCAACATCAACAACTTAATTATCATCAAATTTACATACCCAAACATAACATCAAAATAAGAGCACAAATTTCACCACTTAAATTCACAATAATCACTTCTCATAATTAAGCACTTATGAATCTAAGTAGAAAAGAGATTATAACTTAAAGATTATGAATGAACACTATCCCCCTTACCTCAATTGAGCATAAATCCATCCTTAGCTTCACTTTTGCTCTTGAATCTCTATCCTCTTCTTGCTCTCCAAGCTCTTCTCTTCTAAAACCCTTTTTCTCCTTCTCTCGCTCTTTCTCTCTATACCTCTCTCAAATGTTTGTGAAATGAATGTAAAACCCTACTTCCTCTAATGACTAAAGTTTATATTGGGTCTACACAATTGGGTTCAACCCTCGGAATGTCTTAATTCACAAAGTTTCTACACACTTACGGTTAAAAATAACGAATAGTTACCAACTCTTAATTAATTACCACAACCTACTAGTAACTTAGTAAAAATATGATTCCCACTTAAAACACTAAAACTAATCCTCATAATAAAATTACTAATTTACCCTTTCTCACAAAATGACCAAAATACCCTCGAGCCCAAAATGACTAAAATACCCTTCCACCACCAAAATACACACAGAGGCAATAATCACATACAGACATATATAAACATACATAATAAATAATAAAATAAGTATAGCGAAAATCGGGCTGTTACACCATGAATCTCATCAGAATACCCTAAACTTTTAGCTTCTAAGTTCCCTAAAAGACCCCTCATATGATTTCCATGAGATTCACAAGCTCTCTCTGCAAGAGTGCTTATATAGTGTTTAGATCGAGGCAAAAAAGTGTCACGATTTTCCCAAATCGCGCCACCATTAAGTTCTTACGCAGTACTATACTGCAATCTAATCTAAAAACTGTGTTATGATTCTTCAAATCATGCCACAATTTTTCCAGAAACACAAACACAAAATTTTGAGTTAAAACTCAACAAGTCTCCATCTTGACTCTAAATTTGTAGTAATGTCAATTTAACAGAGGTTTATAATTTGTAGCCGTAAGTGCACTTTCAACCCTCAAACTTTTAGAAACTTGCGATTTAGCCCCACCACCATGCCACAACAAAAAAAATTGTCCCCCATACTTTACGAAACGCAAAAAGTAAAAAACAATTTTGACCCTCTATCTTTACATAAAATTCACTTTTAACCTCTTATCTTTAAACACATAGCAATTTTGGTCTCATATTTTTAGATACATGTCTTCTCTGCAGTGTTGCGACATTTTGTAATGTTAGGGTGACTAAAATTGGTCTTTTTTGTTGGGCATTCAAAATCGCAAGTTTTTACGAGTTAATATATATATTAAAAGCGCACTTAAGCCTAGATTGTATGCAACGTAATACATTAAAATACCAGCTGCCTAAACCTAATTCCTAACATAAAGAAAGATTAGTTACTCATGAAATGCATTTCTCCATATGCACATACTTAGGATTGAACTCCCGATCAAATACTCACCACTTGAAAGAAAAAATCAAATGTATTTTTGAAGACCAAGTACGTTTGACTTTTTAATTCATCTGAATTCCTTTTTATATTTCATTCTCCAGTCTGTTTCAAAAATAAATCATTCCTATTATAAATTTATAATTGTCTTTGATAGAATTGAAACTACCTACTCCTAGTTTTTGAATTGCCAACTTGTGAGATTATATTTTTTTATTTATTCATAAAGGTCATATTCGATATGTAGTTGGGGTATACACGCTATTTATTTTAACAAGTTGGTGTATGCACGTTAGTATTTTTTTTATTTTTTCTTTAGGAAACGTTACTATGTTAAAGTTGTGAAATCCACGTTACCATTGAAAATTAATTTATTTACTCATCTCACATAAATTAAAAATAAATAATTTATATATATATATATATATATATATATATATATATATATATAATAGTTTATTTCACTACATTTACTATTAATTGACATACATGTTCGTCCTCGTGAACTAAACTAAGTTGGTAGAAACATTACATTATATATACAAATGTGGATATTCGAATATCAGATTATATATATTGATTCAAAATGTATATGTGTGATTTAAGATAATACAACATGATTCAACAATTGGATTTAAAAAAATTGATGTGTAACTAGTGGCTGAGGATCCAAAGTGACCTATAGAGGACACAATCCTTTCACATTTTTTTGATAGACGAATTGACTAATAATCATTGAAATTTACACACATAAGTGGAGGGATTGGAGATCAAACCCCAATCACAACATTCAACCTAACAATTTCGATATTTTTTTCCAGTTCAACAAGGACTTGATGTCCCCCCACATTTCTAATAATTCTTTTTATATACTACATTAAAATTAGATAATTCTTTATTATGTCAATTGAAATGTAAGTTTTTTTTACCATGTTACTCTCTTAGTTGGTAACTAAAGTTATTAGTTTTATATTTTATTTTTTAAAAGTTTTACTCCTTTAAATATGTTAAAAGTAAAATGTTGTTACACTCACAAGTATAGTTTTAAAGTAGATTAAATTATACTTTTGGTATATTATCTTTATTTTATATTTTAATTTATTTTTCCAATAATTTAGTTTTAGGTTGTCCCATTATTCACGAATGTTGCCGCAACACATTTTGGAAAGAACCAAAACGATATAACTTTGCAAAACAAGAGACAATTTTTTCAAAATATTAATCTATAGTAAAAATATATGATAAAATTATAATTTATACTTTAATATATTGCATATTAGAAAATTCATACGTAAAACAAATTCAGGTCACTTCACTCACACTCATAAATAAACTAATTTTCTAATAATCCCATTGCTATTTTTTATGTCCATATAAATATATACTTATTTTTTCAACTTCTCTTTATAACAAATTTCAAAGCTGCATATATGTCCTGGTACTTTTCTATTTTTTAACTAGGGTTTTTTTGTTTTTAAACCAGTATGCTTAAAAAAAAAAAACTAGTTTGTTTTTGTTTTTTCTCTATAATTTTTGTTATTTGTTGTCTACTAATCGGGTTTTTTTTTGGTGATAAAGCCAAGAAAAAGGTTAGGCATCAGGGGGAGTCTGAAGCATTCCAACTAGGTTGGCACCCCACAGAAACCCCCGTCCTCTACTGCCTTTTCAATACGTAGTATTATTAAAAAAAAATGAAAAATATATGCAAGAGAGGGGACTAGGCCAAAACCCTCAAAAGTAACAGGAAAAAAAACTACAAATAAAGGATCAGAAATGTGTAAGGAAAATGAAAGTTAGGCAAACAATTTCTTTCACTAGCAAAATCCGCCACCAAAGAAGAAGGCAAAGTGTTATACCAAGTAGTGTCTGCTAACGCATGCCTCAAAGAAGCTAGTATGTCTGCAATTTTAGTACCCTTGCAACAAATACTCCAAAACCAAGCATTGCAAGGAGGCAGGCTCTATATTATTAACACAAAAGATAGCAACATTAATATTTCACTAGAACCAGTTAGGAATTGAACAAGTGCCACCAACGGTTCAACAATAAAAATCAACGAAGTTATATATTCATATCGCAAAAAGCAACGCGGGAATCATTATTGCCAATTTTCCAAATATTCCAAAAAAAAAAATCATTTAGAAGGCGGAAGAGGACCCTGTGAACGGGTTTGGTAGGCAGCCTTATGCATTTTCTTTTTCTGAGACTTGGATATTACCTGCGTAAAAGGCGCATCATTCACAACAGCCTTTGCCAGCCAAGTTTGCATAAACTCCATTTATGTCTGAAGCACCGGATCCACCATGGCATCATCAAGGGCTACAATACTACTAAAATCTAAAGTTTTTTATTTAACGGGAGATATAACGGATTCATGGTCCCCCCCAAGATCAGTTCAAATTATTTCATCATTGACATTAAAAAGTTGCAAACTAAATGTATTGTGAGATGTGACATGGTTACGGTGTGTTACCAGCATAGGTGTGATTTCTGTTGTAATGTCTAGTGCATTACCTTCCTCACTGTGAGCCTGAGGTACTGCACCGTGAATAATTAATGCGGTCTCACTTGATTGTTGTTGCTAAACTCGTGTTTTCTCGACCTGGTGCACAATGCCTTCCTCACTAGTGTTTTCTTTTTTTGCATGATTGTCCTTCAGAGGATACAACCACCTACAAGTGGTAACGTCGTGACCGATCTTCTAACAATGTGTATAATGAAGGTGAGAAAAATACAAGAAGGGGGTTGAACTTGTTAGCTTTTTCTTCTTTTTAAAACTAAGTCCAGTGTTCAGAGTCTGGAACAGAGTTAAGAGTCTTATGCAGCGGATAAAGTAAAGAGATAGAGAGAAGAGAAAGACACAAAGCAATTATACTAGTTCCTTCCACAATATGGAAGTAGTCCTGTTCCCTTGCACTTCCATGAAGAGTTCACTAAAACCAATATCTAATTACAACTCCTAAGCACAAAAGCAAGATACTTCAAACTACTCAAGCACAAAAGCAAGAGGTTTCCTATGCTAAGCACACATGCAAGAGACTTCCTATGCTCAAGCACAAAAGAAATATACTTCTAAACAAACACAATTACACAGAAATATGTTTGAGGTTGAGCATTTGATATACAATTAGTGGTGTTCACAATACAAATCAGATGCAGACTCTTAAGACTTTAGAATTTCTAAGATATGAAAGTAGTTAAGAAATTCTAAGTGAACTTTGATGTGAAAACAATTTCAGCAGAGCTTTGGCACTTGTAAAATTGTTGTGAGTCACATTTAATCTTTAAGTCTTCACTCCTTTATATAGAGGTGTGAAAGAGACGTTGATGATTGCCAGCGCATAAAAAAATTGTTGTTGAAGCTTGAAAATTACCAATGATATGTTGCTTGATTTGGTTATTGTCCTTGGAGGGAACAATTTCAAATTCATTCCTTGATTAGAGAATAACTAGCGTAGATGCAACTGTTATCTTGTACTATTGCAAACATGGATAGTGGAGGAGCAGAGTAGTGGTTGTACAATTGTACTATGTCCTTTTCATGTGCTCTTCAGTGGATAAGCATCCGAATCTTTCTAATTCCTCTCAAATAGTCGTTGCTCCAGGCTTCTATTCCTTCTACAATGATATATCTTTAGAATAACAAACTTTAAATAACTGCAGCTTCCAGTCTTCAGACTCTGATGAACTTCAGCGTCTGAGGATCTTCAGACTCTTCAATGACATCAGCTTCTGATGGTCTTCAAACTCTCTTTATCTTCAGACTCTGTCTTGCAACATAAGCCTCTTTCGTAAATTTCATTGCTCTCTTTTGTTCTTTCAGAACCAATACTTGAATTTAAGACTTATAAATTTTTGTCTATGGTCCTACACACTTGAACAAATATTAGCATATTCAATTGAATTTTTAATACCTTGTTATCATCAAAACTTAAGGTGGTAACGTTAAACACATTTTGTTCCAACAATCTCCCTTTTTTTTATGATGACAAACACTAGTATTAAAGGTCAATTGTTGTTAATCTAATTAACAAGTTGACTTTAGAGTCTGAGGTTTGTAAGCTCCCCTTGAGTCTGATAGTTCTTAAGGTGAGGTTTGTAAGCTCCCCTTGAGTTCTATCCATGTTAGTTAAATTCATTTTAATCTTAAAAACGTCATTCAGAAATAACTTCACATGAAATTATAGACTAAGAGATGAGAAGCAGGTTCTCCTAAACTAATTTTAATTTTAAATTTAGTGGGGCTCAGAGCCTAAATGTACTATATCTACTCCCCCTTTTGTCATCAACAAAAAGTATAAAACCAAAAAGAGAAGTAAGGAAAAACTTAAAGTATTTCTACGTAACAGACTTATAACATGAATACTACAACCAAAATACTATCAGAGCATAATAATAGAGTGCAGAAAATACAAGTATCAGAGGCATATATAAAGAAAACATAATATCAGAAGCGTAGATAAAACATAAATAACAAAAAAAAACTGGTGTGCTATCTAAGGTTTCTTTTGCTGCTGAAGCTGTTTCATCATATCCATCATGTTTGCCATCATAGCCTTAAGATCCTCTGATTGCTTGTTCATAGTTGCTTCCAAGGCTTCAGACCTTCTAGCTTAAGCATCTTTAGATGCTCTATGTTGGTTGTCCATTTCAGCCATTTTTCTCTTCAAGGCTACAGTGATCAACTTATGTTCAAACAATTCTTGTTGAAGCTTCTTGTTCTCTTTAGAATCTTGCTTCTTTACTTTGTCAGGAGTTGGCTTAACTGATTTGATGAGCATCTTAGAAATCTAGGAAGGGTTCACATCTTCTTTCACTGAATTTGACATCATTGAGGAGATATCTAAGTAGAAAGGGGAGTCTGAGATAAACAATCTCTTCCTTCTAGCTTCAACAGACTTCATGCTTTTGATTAATTTCTTAAACTAGTTTTGAAGAGACTGATTTTGAGCTTCAACAGACAATCTTTGATGATAACAAAAGACTATATCCACCACTTCTCTGAGTGCAATCCATTTCTCCTCATAGCTTTTAGTGTGGATTGGATTGTTTATAGATTCAAAAAGATTTACCAGATCATTGAAGATGTTGTCATAGACCTCTCTTAGAATGTTGGAATGAAGTAAAAGGGTAGGAGGAGGTGAGATATTGATGGTTTGAGGTGAAGAAGTTGATGGTAGGTCTTGGTTGGTTTGAGATGTGGAGGTTGAGGGTGTGTTAGGATTTCTGTCTGCATAGATGACTGTGACACCTTCATCTTCACAATCAGATGTTAGCATCGCTAAGTCATCAGTTAGGTTACTGAAAGAAGCTTGATGTGGAGTTGGTTCAAGAACAGGTTAAAGAATGGATAAATTGTTGAGTAAGGTATCAAATGCATTCTGTAGGGTATTCTTAGGTTTTGCAGCATTGATAGGTTGAACAACATAGGTTGTATCTTCTGATACTGAGATATTAGTATCAGAGGCTGTATGTTCAGTTGCTGTGGTTTCCATGAAAGATTGAAGGGGAGAGTCTGGCTTGAAATCAGGGTGAATAAATATTTCAGTGCACGTTTCAAGGGCCATTTGTGGTTGGGTTTCAGGTTGATGTTGGACTTCTGAAACAACAATATCAGGTTATACTTCAGAGGCTATATCTGAGTTAAGTTGATAACCAAGTAATTTACCATCTAAATGATGTGACAATTCATCAACAACAGCTGAGCTGCTGGTTGAGCATTAAGAAAAAAGGGCAGACTGATAAGCTTGAGTCTGTATTATCCTAGTGATAACTTTCTCTTTTTGCTTGGATAGACTTTCTATCCTAGCATATATATCTATGAAAGGAGGACAAACTACAGTGTCCCCCTTAGGATGTATAAGTTGGATAGGTTTGACAAAGAAAGAGTCAGACTATTTATCATTGAAGTTATCAGACTTTGGTTAAGGTTAGGTGGATGGTGATGGGGGTAAAGCATTTTCTAGATAAGTATAGATTTTGTTAAGAGGTACATCATCTATGTCAATAGTGGGTGATGATGGATCAAGGTCAAGGGGTTCTGAGAGAGTAGTTTGTGAAACATTACCTTTTGTAGAACCTCCAGCTCCTGAAGCAGCCGCTTCTAAACAAGCTTTCTCCCTCTTTATTTCCATCTTGTCCTTCAATATCTCACCAACCTTTTCAGCAGCTACATCTTTCAGGTTATTAGTGAAGTCTACAACTTGCTTTGAAGGTTCTATAGCTTTCTTCTTGACAATATGAGCTACGGAACTTTCAAGTTCCCTTGCTACCTCTTTGGCTTGTTGAAGAACAAATGCTTCATTGGGGTCTTGAGAATTCAGGTTCTGCAGACTCTCAGCAGCAAAAGACTCTTAGTCTGTCTAAGGGTCTGAAGACTTCTCAAGAGTCTTCTCAGCAACTTGCCTCTCCTTCACAATCTTTGTAACCAAAGTTGTTGCTTCTACTTTAGCATCTTCATCTTTTGTGTATTTTGAAACAACCAATTTTCTTATGTTCTTCTTGGCTTTCTTTTGAACTTGCTATTTTGGTTCATACACAACTTTTGAAGAACCTCCTCTGCTTCTTTTGTTTAGAACCTTCACTAGTTCAAAATCAGCAATCTCTTCCTGAATGTCTGGCAAAGTAGTTTCAGACACTTTAACCTTCAGATCCTTCTTGGCCTTTTTAGGCTTCACCTCAGCTTCTTCTTCAAATTCAACCTTCTTGGATTTCCTCTTCTTTGCAATCCTCAAAGGAGCAGGATTCAAGGTATCAAGAATTTGACTATAAGCTATAGCATCTCCTATATCCTGATAATACTGAAGTACATAAGCAACTAGTACTTCTGGATTGTCTTCCTTTGAAATAGGAGGAAAATCCTCCATGAGATCAGACACAACATCTGATTCTTTCATGTCTGTCTTCAACATAATTTCCTTAGATACAATGTGCATGCTTTGCAGTGACTTTCCATTGATAATCTTGCCTGTGTAAGTTCCAAGATCATCATCGGACGTAGAACTAGTAGTTCTGATAAGTTTAAGCAGTCTACTCTGATAGAAAATCTCTGACAAGATTCTTCCATATGGAACTTATCTCCTCTTCTTGACTTCTTGACTTTTCTTGATAGCCCATCACATATGATTGAAGATGTACCTGGGTAGAGTAACTTTTTCATGGTTAATCAGAAAGTATAGGAAAACATTGTCGTCTAATGATATTGTGTCAGAGCCACCACCCCTTCGTAAGAAGCATTCAAACACTAGCTTCTGAAGTACCCTGTACTCATCCAGCATATCACAAAACTTAGATGAGGGTTTATCCCCTTGCACAACATCATTTACTATCTTCACCCAGGAACTGGTTTTCTTGTTCAGATTCCACTAAAATTTTCCTTCATTTGAACATCTTGCAGCCTTTGCAACAATCTCTTCAGTTATGGTGATATGGATTCCTACAAAATCTGACCTAATCTCAATTCTTGTAAATTCCTGTAGACCCATCTCAGCCCAAGTCTTCCTTTTTAGACTCTCATCTTCAGCTATCTTCTCATGTTCCTCCATTTTAGCAACTTCTTTGTCGTAGACTTCTGCTCTTATCCAGAAATCATTGACTAGTTCTTCATAACTTGGACCATTCAATACTCAAAAGTAACCCTCAAGTTCTTGATACAACAGATAACTTCCTATATTCACACCTTGTCTCTTCAACTCTATAAAATCCGCTGGACTTTCAACTTGAACTATCAGGTCTTCTTTATCTAGTACCATGGTTCTAGGTTTTACGAAATAGCTAGAATCAGTATCAATTTGGATTACTGAAGCTTGATGAGAACTTGATTCCGCCATTGAAGATTTTTTAGGGTTCTAAGGTTACATTTTTGAAAATATGAACAATTTTTCAAAGAATAGCTTGAAAGAAGAAAGTGTAGGCAGTGAAGTGATTAATGTGTGTTTTGTCTAAGTGTTTTGAGTAAAATGTTTGCAATTCTGACAAGGGACAAAAAAACACAAACCTTAATGACAAAGGGGGCGCGAGATACAACATTCAAAGCATAAATTCATCATTGCCCTTTTAGTTATAAACCAATACAAATAAACCACGTTAGAGTGCCTCAGACTAACTATTACATTAGTGGGACAGGTGTCACAAAAACTAACTCCCACCTTTTCCACTAACATAGCTATTAGAGGAAAAGAGTCCAGACTCTAGAGTTCATATGTTGACGTCATCAGAAGCTTAATTTCCTCAGAGTCTCAGTTAAGAGAGTCAGATGGACCTTAGCTTCTAAACAACTTCAGATTTTGAATTCTCCTTCAGAGGCAAGCATCAATCAGATACAAAGTGCATGTTCAAATTTTTCTTAAAAAAATCAAATCTTTCAATAGTTAAAGGTTTAGTGAATATATCAATCCATTGATGTTTAGTGTCAATGAATTGTATATCCAAGATACCTTTTTTAACATAGTCCCTTATAAAATGATGTTTGATCTCAATATGCTTGGCTCTTGAATGTAAGATTGGATTCTTTGACAAAAAAAATAGCAGCAGTATTATCACAATAAATGGGAATATTGTTTTCATTAATCTGATAATCCTCTAACTTATTTTTCATCCAGAGTAGTTGTGTACAACAACTTGCAGCTAAGATGTATTATGCTTCTATTGTTGACAAAGCAATAGTTGCTTGTCTTTTGCTAGCCCAGGATATCAGATTCTCATCAAGAAACTGACAATTTCCACTGGTTGATTTTCTTTCAATCCTTTCACCAGTATAATCAGCATCACAGAATCCAACCAACTTATAATCTAAGGATTTCCTATAAAGGAGTCCAAGATTTGTTGTTCCTTTCAGATATGTAAAGATTCTCTTAACAATAGTTAAATGAGACTCTCTAGGATCTAACTTAAATCTTGCACACAAGCATACACTGAATAAAATATTTGGTCTAGATGCAGTGAGATATAACAAAGAACCTATCATACCTCTGAACAGCTTCTGATATACCTTTTATCCAGTATCTTCTTTGCTTAAGGTGCAGGTTGGATGCATTGGTGTGTTCATCTATTTACAGTCTTCAACCTTGAACTTCTTCAGAAGTTTCTTGGTATAATTTGATTGATGAACATACACTCCATCATTGCATTGGTTTATTCGAATTCCAAGAAAGAACTTCAATTCTCCCATCATGCTCATTTCAAACTCATCCTGCATTAACTTAGAGAATTCTTTGCAAAGAGATGCATTAGAAGAATCAAATATTATATCATCAATATAGATTTGCACAACTAAGATATCTTTCTCAAGTGTCCTTCTAAAGAGTGTTGTGTCAACCTGACCTCTTTTAAAATCATTTTTCAATCAGGAGATTACTTAGTCAATCATATCAAGCTCTAGAAGCATGTTTCAGACCATATAGTGATTTCTTGAGTTTATAACATTGAGAAATGCACTATTAACATCCATTTGATATAATATAATGCCATGATCAACTACATAGGATAGAAGTAACCTGATTGCTTCCAATCTTGCAACTGGAGCAAATGTTTCAGTATAATCAATTCCTTTTTGTTGATTGTATCTTTGTGCAACAAGTCTTGCTTTGTTTCTGAGTACTTCACCATGTTCATAAAGCTTGTTTCTGAACACCCATTTTGTTCCAATAATGTTCTTATGCTCAGGCTTAGCTACCAGATCCCACACATCATTTCTTTGAAATTGGTTGAGTTCTTCTTGCATAGCTATTATCCATCCATCATCTGAAAGTGCTTCATCCACAGTAGCAGGTTCTGTCACTGATAACAATCCCAACATATACTCTTCTTGTCTGAAATATGATCTTGTTCTTCCGGGACATTCTTTGTTTCCAATGATTAGTTCTTCTGGGTGTGAAGACTTGTACTTGTAAGTATGCTTGTATTGTGTAGCTTCTTGTAAGCCATCTTGAGCTTCATCATAAGATTCTTCATTGTGAGTGTCTGGAAAGAGTTCGGCTTCTGGACTTTCATCAGACTCTGGAGTATGGTCAGGTTCTAAAGGATCTTCAGACACCTGCATATCTACAAAACTTTCAACTAGCTCTGGAATTTCACTTACAGGCTCCTTATCATCAAATTTGATGTGCATTGATTCTTCAACACATTGTGTTTCTGAATTATACACTCTGTATGTCTTGGACCTTTCAAAGTAACCTAGAAAGATTCCTTTTTGAGCCTTGACATCAAATTTCTTTAGATTAAATTTATTATTTAGAATGTAACATGTACATCCAAATTGATGAAAGTAAGAGATATCAGGTCTTCTTCCTTTAAAGAGTTCATATGTTATTTTTTTCAACATAGGTCTAATATAGATTCTATTTTGAACATAACATGTTGTATTCACTGCTTTTGCCCAAAAATGTTTAGCCAAATCATTTTCATGAATCATGGTTCTAGCCATTTCTTGTAAAGATCTATTCATTCTCTCTACAACCCCATTTTGTTGTGGGGTTCTAGGAGAAGAGAATTCATGGACAATTCCATATTTTACAGAAAAAGTTTCAAATGGCTCATTTTCAAACTCTCCACCATGATCACTGCTAAGTTTCAAACACATCATAAGCATCATCTTTAGTTCTAAGGAATTTAACCCAAGTCCATATACTATAATCATCAACAATGACTAATCCATAGTTACTTCCATATAAGGATGCAATGCTAACTAGTCCAAATAAATCAATATGAAGTAGTTCTAAGGGTCTGGAAGTAGAAACAATGTCTTTGGATTTGAAAGATGATTTCACAATTTTTCCCTTCTGGCATGCACCACAAATTTCATCTTAATGATAATCAATGTCTGGTAAGCCTTTGACAAGTTGTAACTTACTAAGCTTAGAGATTAATCTCCAGTTAGCATGTCCCAACCTTCTGTGTCACAACCATTTCTTATCATTCACTGATAGAAGACAAACTACCTTCTGATCAGCTAGTTCTGAAAAGTTAATTTTATACACATTGTTCTTCCTCTTTTCCTTGATCACTATGGACTTGTCACTTTTGTTGATTACTATGCAGTTGCTCTTATCAAACATTACATCATAACCACTATCACAAAATTGACTTATGGTTAGTAGGTTATGTCTAAGTTCATCTACAAACCACACATTATTAATTGAGATGGAAGAGTTACCAATAGTTCTCATACCAATGATCTTGCCATTATGGTTTCCTCCAAATCCCACAGTTCCTCCCTCTTTCATTGTTAGGGTTAGGAACATAAACCTTTCTCCTGTCATGTGTCGTGAGCAGCCACTGTCCAAGTACCATGACTTCTGATTTTCCTTTCCTCTTAAGCATATCTGCACCATCAAGAATTTCAGACTTAGGTACCCATATCTTTATGGGTCCTTTAGGATTAGTACTGAAGGTTTTACTTTTCTTCTTTTGTGCCTTAAGCTTGAAGTTAAGTGGCTTATGTTCATTCAAGACTTTAGGTTTAACACCTTTTGATCTAGAATCTCATGAAGCAACAATTGTTTTCCTTCTCTGAAACCTATGCTTTAAGACTTCAGACTCTAAGTTCTTTTGAACCTGAGATTTATGTTCTAGTCTCTTCAGAATCTTAATCTTTGGAGTCTTAGAATCAGAGTTAGTCATAACCTTAGACTTAGAGTTCTTTGACTTTGAAACAGTCATAGCCTAAGAACTAGAAGCTTCCGGTTCTGACTGGATTACAATCTCAGACTCAACAACTTCAAGAACAAAATAAGTTTTCAAACCTTCCTTAATGCATTCACAACATGATTTAAGATTTACTTCATTAGGTTTCCCTTCGGAAAATCTAATTCCTTTACCATTGTTCTTATATATGCTATAAATCATGGAAACTACTTTACTTCTGTCAATACCTGATATAATGAAATCTTCAAGAGTAATCTCTTGTTTACTTAAAGGTTTCATAAGTTCTAGAAACGAAGTCAAAGCTATGAAGTTCCTTTTCAAATTCCTTCAGATCCAATAGAGTCTTTTCTTCTTGTTTTAATAACTCAACATATTTTCTTTTAAATCTTTCAACTCATTGGTTCTGTGTTCAAAGTGTGTGAGAAGCTCTTTAAGAGATTCTATAAGTTCATCTCTTGGAATTTTAGAATATACCTCATTTTCATCCTCAGAGTCTGTGTCAGGTTCAACTTCTGAAGCTTCTGTAGCCACTAAACCCATAGCCACATTTGCTTCATCTTCATCATCATCCTTATCAGGCCCTGATTCACTATCCAAATCTTCCCAGGTGGCCATCAAACTCTGTTTGATCTGTCTTCTGAACTTGTTGGATTTGAATGTTGGTTTCATGGATTTTTCCTTTGATTTTTCTTTCTGCAGATCAAGACAATCAACAATGAATTATCCAGGTTTCATGCAGTTGGAAAGCATAGCCATTTTTTCAACAACAACAGGATCTTTTTCTGAATCTCCAGCAGCGGACTCATCTTCAGACTCATATGCTTTGAGGGCTTATGAAGACTTTCCTTTAGACTTTAGTGTTCAAAGTCTAATAGAGTTCAAAGTTTGGAACAAAGTTCAGAGTCTTATGCAGCAGATAAAGTAAAGAGATAAAGAGAAGAGAAAGACACAAAGCAATTATATAAGTTCCTTCCAAATCCGGAAGTAGCCCTGTCCCCCTTGCACTTCCAAGGATAGTTCACTAAAATCAATATTTGATTACAACTACTGAAGCACAAAAGCAAGAGACTTAAAACTACTCAAACACAACAGAAAGGGGTTTCCTATGTTCAAGCATACACGCAAGAGACTTCCTATGCTCAAGCACAAAAGCAAGAGACTTCTAAACAAACACAATTAAACATAAATATGTTTGAGGTTGAACACTTGATATACAATCAGTGGTGTTCACAATACAGATCAGATACAGACTCTTAAGACTCTACAATTTCTAAGATATGAAAGTTGTTAAGAAATTCTAAGTGAACTTTGATGTGAAAACAATTTCAGTAGAATTTTGACACTTGTAAAATTGTTGTGAGTCACATTTAATCTTCAAGTCTTCACTCCTTTATATAGAGGTGTGAAAGAGACGTTGATGATTGCCAACACATCAAAAGAGTCGTTGTTGAAGCTTGATAATCATCAATGATATGTTGCTTGACTTGGTTATTGTCCTAAGAGGGAACAATTTCAAATTCATTCCTTGAACAGAGAATAACCAACGTAAATGTAGTTGTTATCTTGTACTATTGCAGACATGGAGAGTGGATAGTGGTTGTACAATTTTACTATGTCCTTGTCCTGCGCTCTTTAGTGGATAAGCATCCAAAGATTTCTAATTCCTTTGAAATAGTTGTTGCTCTAGGCTTTTATTCCTTCTGCAATGATATATCTTCAGAATAATAAACTTTAACTAACTGCAGCTTCCGCTCTTCAGACTCTAATGAACTTCAGCTTTTTAGGATCTTCAGACTCTCTGATGACGTCAGCTTTTGGCAATCAGCTTCTGATGGTCTTCAAACTCTCTTTTTCTTCAGACTTTGTCTTTCAACATAAGCTTATTTTGTAAATTCCATTGCTCTCTTTTATTCTTTTAGAACCAATACTTGAATTTAAGACCTATGAATTTTTGATGGTCCTGCACACTTGAACAAATATTAGCATATCCAATTGACTTTTTAATAGCTTGTTATCATCAAAACTTAAGGTCTTAATGTTAAACACATTTTGTTCCAACATACAGAAGTCCGGAAGCCATTCATAGGCTACTTGACCCTTCATCTCCACCGTGATTTCATGAAAAAAATTCCATGAGAAGTCCATGTCCACAAGAATGCGAGCATAATGGCCATGAATGAGCTTAGTCGTCGCATTATCAATGAGAAGCGGCGTACCCAAAGCACTATCTATTTCGCGAAGCGTCCTATCCATCCAATATTCTTGTGGTAGTGCCATCAATTGGATCCACACCTGAGGATGAGTGTTTCGTTGTGTGTGCAAATAAAAATCCTTGGTCCATTGAAACAACGGTAAGACACCTGGTTTCAAATTTACCGTTCCCGCTGCCGATACAATACATAAATCAGTTTTAGAGACAAAAGTAAATTCATAGAATCCCTTCCCTAACGACAACATGCTCCATGTTCCAGTTGTCTTCCATTGCTTTTGAAGTTTTAGATGAATGTCCTTTGTTGCATAAGATTTGTCAGCTTTGTTCAGAACTAGTCACCCACGTAGGTTACACTTAAAGACTGCCATTCCTTTCTCATACATGGCTTGTGAAATTTTGATACTGACTTACTCCCCTCTAATTGCTGGTAGCAGCAAACTGTCATTAGAGGAAAGAGTATGCAAGGCTATCAACACTTGTGCAAAAGAAATCATGGTCACCGGCTTGGGAGGACGAGGTGGACCCGTCGCAGTCAAGGAGAGGCCCCCTGGTGCAGCAAGTTCTGCCTGCCAGTTGAAAGACATGGCGGCAGCTGCGAGAAAATTCCGATGGGAAAAGAATTCAATTGGTAGCACCGAATCACAATTGAGGTGAAGCGGTGGAAAATCAAACTATAACCTATTGGAATTGATATGTGACAGTAATAACAAGATTCCAATAAGGATAAATAAGATTGGGAATGAATGGATATGGCAATCCAAACTAACAAGAATTGGAATTGATTAAAATGGAATTGACATAAAAGAAGAATTTGCACGGCAGCCGCAAAAAAGCATCATGACGACGCCTCCCCAATTTCTAAGGTGTTCCCCAACTTAAGTCTACTAATCGGTTAAACTCATATATGGGTGCATTTTCATTATCTTCCTTTGGAAAATTGGTAATATAAAATCCTTTATAAGATTGCCCGGGCGATTGGTACCCCTATAATAATTGATGAGAATACCATAAACCACTCATTTGGTAATTATGCACGGGTTCCAGTAGATATCAATTTTGCTGGATTTCTTCACGATTCTTTGTGGGTTGAAAGAGGAAATTTTTCTTTTGATATTGAGATTGCATAGGAACATCGTCCATGCCTTTGTTTCACTTGTAATTCTACCGATCCTTCAACGAATTATTGTAAAAAATATATTGCTTGTGAAAAGGTAACCACTAAGGTCCTTAATGGTTACCTTTTCACGAGAAAGATATTTTTTAGAATGACCCGTTGAAGATGTGATAAACCTTAAGGAAGAGATATTTTCTATTAAAGTACAATAAACACAAGTTGGAGTGATGACTGAAAAACAACGTGAAGACCAACAAAGCAACAAATTTCCTGATTTGTGCATTGTTGGTCCTTAGAGTGATACCGTGACGGACTTGGACTATGTTCGAGATCCTCCATCTTGGTATGGTCTGAGTTCTCCCAATGTCATTATTTTACAGAAGTCTTAAATCCCAATGTCGCTCATGAATTCAAGATTTTAAGACCGTTAAGAAAAATAGTTAAAAAGACTTAGAAGTTCTCAAAAGTAAGAGTGTGGTTTAAACAAATATTCAATTATGACAGAGCTTCACTATGATCTACTGAGCTATAGCTTTCTTTGGCTTCTTGCAACCTAATCACCTTTGGGGCCTTTCGACACAACCATCAGGTTAAGCATGTGAGGACACACCTTCACCAGGGTACGTTCACAATACTTAACATGGAACAATACTAGGTTGGTCATCAGTAACTTTCCATCAAAGGAGAGGCTGAGTCGGACCTATAGACAAGAGTCCTAGTTATATATCATTCTTCCTGTGTTTTTTTTTCTACTGATGGGGTTTTAGGTCACTCTTGGTGATCTTTCATTGTTGTACATTCGATCTCTTCCCCTTTATGCATATATACACTGTTGGTCTATATGGCTATTAAGTTACCAAGCTAGAGGGAGGGTGAATAGTGCTTTTGAAAAACTTTTCGGAGATTTGGTTTAAAATGATTTTAACAAATTGACTATTTGAAATTTGCTTGAACAATCACAATCAATGATACAACAAATAGAAAATATATGTGGAATAAGATTTTATCTTAGAATTGAGAGATTCACGATACAAATCTTTTTAACATAATCAATTATTAACAATCCTTGAACAAGGTACAAAATAATATACAATTCCAAACCAAACTTATATGACAATAAACCTAATTAACAAGAAAAAATACAATACACATGAAATTGAATAATTGAGTTGGTATTGCAATTAATTGATCCAAGTAAAATTGTTTTAACCTAAATCAAATGGATTTAGATCAATCTTATGTGAAAACACTACTTAGATCAAAACTAGCAATTCACTAATCAACTATTCAATTAATCAAGTGCAATATTAAAAAGTAAAGAGAGAGAGATAGAGATAGAGAGAGAGAGAGAGAGAGAGAGAGAGAGAGAGACCGATGTTTATAGTAGTTCACCCTTGTTCGTCCTCGCTAAGGGCTACCTCTACTCTACTTGATGAAGTACGCCTTCACCAAGGTCATCCACTATGTATGAAAAGTTGATTACAATGTTTACAAGAGTTCCTTCAAATTAAATCCCTAATTTTTCAACTCCTATGTAAAACACTTCCCCAAACTTCAAGTACCCCTTGAATTTGGTGCTTCTTGAATCTTCGGATCCTTGAATTACCCATGCACTCCTTCGAACTCTTCACTCGAGTCTTCAATGCTACGTTCGGCAAACGAACCCCCTTCGACTTCAAGAACTGTTAGAAAGACCCCCAAGCCCTTTGGAGGTGGAATGAGATTATTCACTTCCTTTGAAGCCTTGATTAAGCCCAATCAATCTTCTTGAGAGAACCAACTTACAATCCATACTAGCACCCTAGAGAATCTACACACTCAAAGACAAAGTGATTCTACGAAAAAGTGTTTAATCTTGAAGAATGTAGGAGCAATGAGGTTTTGAGACCTAGAGAGAATAGATGCAAATGATTCAATAATTGTGGAGTTGTGAGGACAAGTGTTTATATAGTAAAGGGTAAAAAGACACAATTTTCGCATCAGAACAACAAATTGAATTGATTCATTTAACCATTGAATCGATTCAGACAATAGAAAGATTAAATCCAGATGAAGGAAATTATATGAAGATTGATGCAAGTCAAGGGATGAATGAAACGATTCATACTGCCCAGATGGACCTTTGAATCGATTCAAGGTAATAATGAATTGATTCAAAGAGAGTTAGAGAGTTTGATGATACGACTCAAAAATGAATGATACGATTCAAACATGAATCGATTCATACACATTGTGAATCGATTCACACAGAGTCAAAAACTATTTTGAGACGATTCAAATAGGAATGAGTCGATTCATGAAGACATAAGACAGAGATGAAATGATACCAGGATGAACAGATACAAGTTGCCTCACTAGGGTGCTTTAACATAGTCTAATCAAAATGAAAAGTTAGACAAACATGATCTACCCTAAGACATTCAAAGATACAAAACCAAACATCATCAAAACTATAGCTAGAGGCTTCATACACACCCTCTAGTCATTAATATACGCAAATATTCACTTTTCAAATTCATTGAATAATTGATGTATCTGGTCTATATATAGACCTATCTGGTCTACATATAGACCAAATACATTTGTTATTCAATGAATCTAAAAACATTTATTTTTACTTATAATACTGATTGGATGGTATACATATTACCGTTCATAGAAAACGCAAATTATCCTCGTTGTACTTGGTCCTCCGACGATCTTTTTTTTTTATCTTCACCTATGTGGAACTATGTAAAGTTTGATACTTGTGTCAACAAATATAGACTCTCTATTTCATGTCATTAAATGTCGATCAAATACCTTCCGCGATCCTTTAAGTATAATGCTAATAATAAATTAATGTTTAAAGTCTTTTTTGTTATAAATTGGTCCTTTAAGTAATATAATATTTGCAGTGTTACCCATTTTTTTCTATCAACTTCGTTAAAATATGGTTATTTAAAATTAAGGTGGTAGGTTCAAAAGATTTTATGACATCAAACATGATTACTAACACATATTTCTATTTCTTGTTTTTGAATTCAAAGTTTAATTTTATAGATAAATATTTCATCAATAGTATTATAAATCAAATAAACGATCAATTATGATTTAAATCAAGACTGAATAATACACATATGAACTATAGTTTTGAGAGCGGTGGATTTGGACATATGAACAAAATATTAAACTTTTACATAAACACTTTTAATTGAGTTGATGAAAATAAAATAATGATGCAGATATTTTATGACTTAAAGGATCATTCTGTAAAAAAAAAAAACTTAAAAGGACTTATCTATTATAATTATAAAAATTAAACAACCATATATGGTATTCCACCTTAAATGCCCTTCCACTAACTTTATATCATGACCCATCCGAAAGTAATTTTGTAGAGTTAGAAAATGAATGATTTATATTTTAATCACACTTGATTTGTTATAAATGTCAACCATTGATTTTTTTTTTCTTCATCTTATATTAATTTACTAGGTTCATTTGGAAAAATATTATCCCAAAAAAAAAGGATGGGCCCCATAAGTTTGAAACTGAATCGTAACTTGATACTATTTATTTCAACCTTATCACCATGGAAGTGATCCAAGCAAATGCTATTGATATCAAATTAACAAAAGAACTATTAATTAAATAGGCTTATATTTCTTTGCAGTAATGGATTCAGAAATGGTAAATAAGCTTGGAAGCTCTCTCTTGGTGCCTTCTGTCCAGGAGCTAGTAAAGCAGCCCATCACCAAAGTTCCAGAACGATATGTTCAGCAAAACCAAGACCCTCTAGTTGTATCTTGCACAAAATCTATACCACAAGTTCCAGTCATCGATTTGAATAAGTTGTTGTCTGAAAAAGATGGAACTGAACTACAAAAGCTTGATCATGCCTGCAAAGAATGGGGTTTCTTCCAGGTTTGAATCACCGTCTCCTTTTTTTTTTTTTTTTTGTATATATATTATTTTTTGTACTTTTCACTTATTCAAAAGAACGGTTGAGTGTTTGACAAAGGACATAGTAAAGTTGACAAAGGACATGTCTAAAAGAATGATTTTGAAAGAAAGATTGAATCTCACTCTCTAATTATAAGACTTTTTTGAGAAAAAAAATTGTTCCTTTTTATAAGACCCATTTAGTATTTTTAAAGTCGTTAATTATTTCTTTACCAACATATCATTATTTATTTTACATCTTTTTCTTCAATTAACAATAAATATTATGTTGAAAATACTGACTAATTCTCTTTCTTAAAAAATAAAATCATAAAAACAATAGTAATTACAAACAAATTTAATATTCATACCGACTTTGTTAATACCCGTGATTAGCCTAAAAGATCTTATATTTCAGGAAGGAGGTAGTATATGTAAATAGAAGTTAGGGTTGAGAACTATTATCTCACTTCCTGATGTATTGTTGAATCAAAGGCGTGTCCTGACCTAATGGGATGACCAAATATGTAAGTACAAGTAGAGAGTGCTGTCAAATCCAACCTATAATGGGTTGTGCAATAGAATTTTTATGAGGAATTAGTCACTTTAGTCCCTGAATGGAAAATGAGTAGTCATTTTAGTCACTGAATGCAGAGAAATTGCATCTGTTTGTCAATTTCAGGGACTAAAGTGACTATCGGAGTCTACGTTCAGGACTAAATTGATTAACGGAGTCTGTATTCAGGGATTAAATTGACTAACAGAGTTTACATTCAGGGACTATTTTGCAATTTATCTGCATTCAGGGACTAAAGTGACGACTCATTTCCTTTTCAAGGACTAAAGTGACTAATCTCCCGAATTTTAATATTTATATTTGACAAGTATGATCGAAATTTTTTTAGGGTATGATAATTTTTTTTCTAAAAAAAAGAAGTATGATAAATTTGATTTCTCGTTTTAGTTCACGAAATATATACTTTGGTCTTAGTTGTATCATATTTATGGATTACATTTTTAACTAAAATAAATTATGGATTATTTTTATAAGCAAAATTTATTGACGATGAGCAAACTATCACAAGATGTGCAAAGCCGCTCCGAAATATTTATGGATTATTTTAACATAAGCTAAACATTCAAAGACTTGATAAAAAAAACATGGTAGTAAGACTTTTAACCAAAATATAAATTTTAGAATGACTCTATTCACAAAAGAAGAAAGAGAGGGGTCAACAAAATTTGTTTTGCTTTGTAAACGGTTTGAGTCATACTTCACATGGGAATGAGTTCAACTCTCGTTGCTCTGGTGCAATGCGATCATTAGTTGGTCATTTATAAATACTTATGCATCGCTTTCGGAATATCAAAACTAAACTAGTTTTATATTTTTTTTTTAAATTATACTATATAGACTTTTTTTTTTGTAAGATGGAGACGTATGTAATCTCAATGGTTACATAATTATGGTTTTATTGTAAATTGGGAGTGTTAGTTGTCCCGTAACATAAAACCATGATTTTGAAATTATTGGCAGCTGATCAATCACGGAGTCAATCCATTATTGGTGGAAAACTTTAAAAAACTTGTTCAAGACTTCTTCAATCTGCCAGTGGAAGAGAAGAAAATATTATCGCAAAAACCAGGAGATATGGAAGGTTTTGGTCAGTTGTTTGTTGTATCAGAGGATCACAAATTGGAATGGGCAGATTTATTCTACATTATCACTCAACCATCATACATGAGAAATCCAAACTTATTTCCAAGTATTCCCCAACCATTCAGGTTCTTTCCCTCCTTCTATTTGTATGTCTTATTTTCAAGCACACTAAATATTTTAATTTTTAAAAAACTTCATCATTTTTATATATTTTTTCATTTACAGAGAAAATCTAGAGATGTACTCTTTAGAACTGAAAAAGCTATGTGTGACAATCATTGAATTTATGTCAAAAGCATTAAAGATCCAAAACAATGAATTGCTAGAATTATTTGAAGAGATGGGCCAATCAATGAGGATGAATTACTATCCTCCTTGTCCCCAACCAGACAAAGTCATTGGACTCAATCCTCATTCTGATGGTACTGCCCTTACCATTCTTCTCCAACTCAATGAAATAGAAGGCCTTCAAATAAAAAAAGATGGAATGTGGATTCCTATTAAGCCTCTTACAAATGCTTTTGTTATCAACATTGGAGACATGCTAGAGGTAATTAATTAAAACAAAGAGTTTAATTTTCGTGCACTTTTAGGATATAAAGTTTTATATTGTCGTGCACTGTTATAAGTGGTGAGAAAGTCAAATCTTTCAATTGACAATGTATAATTTTTTCACACCAACAATAAATTTAAATGAAACTCTAAAACAAAGTAATTCACAAATTTCCTTTCATGTTACATTTAGTAACTTTATTATATCACAACAATTCAAAAAATAAAATCATTCCTTCAAAAAAAAATCAGAAGACAATTGATGTAAATACTTTGATTTTAGCAAATATTTTAAATTGTTTGACAGATTATGACGAATGGTATTTATCGAAGTATTGAACATCGAGCAACGATTAACTCAGAGAAGGAGAGGATTTCCATTGCCACATTTCACAGTGCTAGATTGAATGCAATTCTTGCTCCAGTACCAAGCCTAATTACTTCTAAAACCCCTGCAGTGTTCAACGACATTAGTGTGGAAGATTTCTTCAAAGGATATTTCTCACGCCAGCTTGAAGGAAAATTGTACATTGATGACATGAGGATGAAAAAAGAGTGATATTAATAATGCATTGGGATGGAAAATTAAATAAAGATCATAGCAAATATAGTCATGTTGGATGTGATGGTGTACAATATAATAATGTCAGTTTGAATTTACTCTTTGTTTAGTAATTTAAGCTGGATTTGTTTCATTTGAAGTTAAATTGAACTAATAAAATGTTCTCATGTACTAAATACTCATGTTCTTGAACTAGCTTTCGTTAGCATATATGTGGCAGGGGTATGTCCTGCAACCTCATCATTTAATCAAATCTAAGTATTAAATTTTTCATTTATTCAGCAGATTACATTCATACAACATCGATCAAGATGATATTTTTTCTTTTGGGGGGATAATAGATTTGCCAAAGAAATTGTTTATATTTAATTGACGTTCATCTTCATCATACATAAGTTTGATACCAGGTATAGATTCTTTTTGAATCCTAATAAATTGTTCTTGACTCTCAATGAGAGGAATTTGATTAAATAATTCTAAAGTTCACTATTCTAACTTTTTAAACAAATCTCATAGATTTGTTTCCGGTCCCAGTTTTGTTTTTAGTCCCTACAAAATAAAATCACACTTTTTAATTTCTGTGACATTTTCCTTAAGCATTGTAGGGACTAAGGCCCCGTTTGGTTTGAGCTTATGAAAAATAGCTTATGTAAATAAATAAGCCTTTATTTTAATTTATAAACTCTCACTAACGAAAATTGTATCTTCATAAACGGGTTTTTCATAAACTACCTTAAAAACTTATTTATTTGCATAAACTGTTTTATATAAGCTCTAAAATAAGCTAATTCAAACGAGCCCTAAATATGCTGATGTAAAAATTTTATAGGGACTAAAAATGCTGATGAAAAATTGTATAGGGACTAAAAAATGTGATTTTATTTTGTAGAGATCAAAAACAAAATTTTAAATATTTACGGGGACCATTTACTTAATTAACCCTAAAATAATTGGTCAACATATATTGGCCTAAATTAAGGATTTTTTTTTCCTTACATTTTCAAGATAATATAATTTTAGGAACAATCCATTAAGCCGATCGTATAGCAGCAAGTAGCAATGCAGAAAAACCAGCAAATTATCCATTTACAAAGTCAACTAACTGGCTCTTGTTAATTAAATATCTCTTTCATTTTCTTTTAAAGGTATACAAGTTAATTGGTGGAAAAATAAATTAAAATCACATAGTTTAGAAGCATCAGAAATCAAGAAAAAAGTAATCCAAAAAAGAAAAGGATATCTAGAAAGAAGAGAATGGAGAGTGTTCAGTTTCAAATATGATGGCCACTCGTCGTTGTGTTTGATACCCAATATTCTGATCACTATTACAGGGCGTTCAGGCTTCACCCATAGATAAGGCTTGTTTCTCAATTTATGTATTTGATCTCAAATAGACTATTTGTTTTTAAAAATACCCGTATTCGAATTAAACAATTTGAACGTCATTTTCGGTAGCATGGCTACCCCTACGCCTACGTCTATAGATCATCTCTTCCTAAATCTCAATCAGAATTTGTTGCAATCTCGGCAAATTTGGATTTCCCTGCTCTACGTTACCATCGCCGATGATACTTCTGACATGTTCTTTGATGTACCCTAACAAAGTGTTTATTGTAACGCCCAAATTCCCAACGTTGATATAATAAATAATGCGAATAAATTTAAACAAAAAGGATGTTAAACATACTCATCAATCATTCATTCGAATAATAAATAATACGTCATATTTCAGAATGGAGAAAATACTTCAAAAAAATTTCGTAAAATAAACATGTCTGATTCTCAATTGTCATTGTGGAAAATATCATATTGATTTCAAATACTTAAGATTCCTAAAATTAAATATTCAACGTTTGACCCCAACCCTAGTGTTACAAATCAGAGCACATAATTATTCAACTACATAAATGATTAGATAATAGCTACAGAAGTATATCTCCGTCGCCACCTTCTAAACGTTCCACACACTAGAGCTCCTCGTCCTGAGTGTTTGTACCCCAAGAGTACGGACACCATAATACACAACAACAACAACAACAACAACAAAGGGGTGAGAATATTCATCATAACATATATTGGGATACATGAATAATATATAAACAGGCATAACATCATTTGATCATCATTTACAAATATTCACAATTCTTCATCAGGTTATACAACATCATTCACACATCATCATTGTCATAACTCAACAGTTTCAAAACATTAAGGAATACACATAAGACTCACAATACATGAACATTAACACAAACCACATATATCACATACACATCATATACACCTAACATAAACTATAAGCAAATACACTTCGTTCCTAGACCTATATGCATCCCGATACCGGTTTCTAATCAACATTTGTATGTCAGAGTTATGTTACTGAGCATACATACATGATAATCAACATTTGTATGTCAGAGTTATGTTACTGAACATACATACATCATAACATTTGTATGTCAGAGTTGTGTTATTGAGCATACATACATCATTTGTCATTTTTATGCAATATGATATGATGCATGAAGACTCACAAAATATAGAAAGTACATCAACAACAAAAAATCATCTTCACAACATAGTTCTTTTCATCATTTTACTTGTTATTATAAACCAAGTATGTCATTCGTCATTATTCAACATTATACAACGTGGTTATTACTTCATCATTCAACCTTTTACAACATAGTCTTTCCATTATTACTCGACATTATAAATATTCAACATTGTCCTTAAAACCTATACTAAACATTAACTTTCTCCGTGCACCAAGTGCTTCATCCTAACGACAGCTTTCCATTCTTCATTCTCAGTTAACTTTTTACCTCACCATTATCGTTACAACTAACACTTTTATTCTCCCTATATAAAACAACATTGTGTCATATTACCTCATTCACTCTTATCATCCTTCATTCATTCTAACTTAGGTCATTATCTCTCTAGTGATTCGTTATCTTGTCTCATCACTAACATTGCCACTACATTATTTATTAATTAACACGCAACTTTCTATTCCCATTCTATTTTGTCATATCAATTCTCTCAACCTCATATACCCTCTTAAATCGACCACACTCATTTGATTTTAACCTACTGGTGAGCAAAACCGCAAGTGTACGGTTTTACCGAAGTAGTAAAAAGAGAGTATCGTTCCAACAGGGAGTTGTTCAATTTGATTGACTTTTAAAAGATGATTAGAAGAGAATTTGATTATAAAGATTGGGGTTTTAAAGGTTTTAAAACAATAATAATAAAAGGCGTCTTGGGATTATTGGTTCATCATAATGACGAATCCTTCAAAAACAAACCCTAAATCATGACTTTATATTTGACCTACTTTCTAAAGACAAATTTCTCTTTAGCGTATCAAAGCCTCTCTCGAGGTGCAGTGAGTGTGTTCCTCTAACAATCAAGCCTATTCTCATGGTTGATTGTTATTAGAATCCTTGAAGAACGAAACTTTATATGTCTCAAGGT
>Ga0315914_1002367_pt1 | contig 28901 bp, 12 predicted proteins | sample MpolenodulesMG_FD_203920 | JGI IMG/M metagenome (GOLD analysis project Ga0315914, IMG submission 203920) | Medicago polymorpha root nodule microbial communities from Los Angeles, California, United States - elongated nodules | ecosystem: Host-associated > Plants > Roots > Nodule | place: USA...
CATTGTATGATTTCTTGCCAAAAAAACCAAAATTTAAACAAACCCTAAATCTAAAAAATTTCTAATTTAAGAGGAAAAATTTAACATATAAACATAAAAGTTTAATGGTGTTTGATTATGAAGACTTACTTGTTATTGGAGTGTTGTTTGATTTGAACTTGAAGGAATTTTGGGTTTGGGTGATTTGAGAGAGATTTTTTGAGATTTTAAATGAGAAATGAAGTGTTCTGTCTTCTTTAAGACAACACGTAGCGCAGCGCATGTTAACTCACGCAGCGTTAGTTAAGTGGTGCAACGATTAACACTTGCGCTACTTAACTAGCGCAGGGGCATTTTGGACATGGCTGCAGGGTGCGAACGTTTTGTGGTGAGGGAAGAGCAGTAATCTAAAAAGTTAAGGGGTACTCAACACTTATTCAAAGCCCACCGATAATCTGCTATACTTGACCCCTTAAAAGCCACCATGAAAAATAATAAGGCCTATATCAAAATTAGGTGTGAGAATTTATCCAATAATCCACCATTTATCCAATCCATCATCAATTCATTAATCTATCCAACTAGTGGACAATTTATTGATAGTATGGATCCAATTGTTTCATGATATAGATGGATCACAATATTTCATCCACTATTTTTTTTAATCTAATAGATCAACTAAAATCACAACATAAATCCAATGCATAAAATATAAATTTTTTATTTGTAAAACTAATAGAAATTAATATTTTTAACAAAATGTTAATAAATTTATAAATAAAAAACTTGGAAAAAGGAAAATGTATGATATTTAAAATAGTATTATTTAAATTAAATATTAATAATATGTTAAAAAATAAAAGCAAAAAGATAAAAAAAAATGAATATTTTTAATGACAGTCAACCATGGTGGCAATAATATTTAATATTGTATAAAACCCATTTTTTTTTCAAAAAAAAAATTGAATATTTATTATTTATAGGATTGCAACAAAAAAAAAAGAGACCCTTATAGGATTATATTTTTTGTGAAAGAATATCATGTTGTAGTATATATTTCATATTTGAAGCTTAGATTACTTTCTAATTTATTTTTTCAATATTGTTCCTCTTCCCACACTTTTCCACTATAATTTTTCAAGACCACCTTCAATAACAATAGTTTCATATCCTCAAATCAAAAAGATGAAGTACCAAATTAGTGTTATCATGTTTGTAATAAATTTTTCTACCGTTAAACTTCATATGCATATAATTTATTCTAAATTGGATTTCTACCCATAATACTGGCCTAACACAAGGCCCGACAACTCCACTCTCCTCTGAGTGAAAAAAAAAAAATTCAAACAATCCAGAGCAATCAACCACACATTGGTTGCGCAAAAAAAAAAAAACCATGCCTTCTTGATTTGTTTTTTGTTTTACATTCCTTGTTTTTCTTAGGTCAATCTTTTTGTGTCAATATTATACACATCACGGATATTAAAATCACCATTATTTTTATTTTTACTAAATACATGAATGATTAAATAACAATGTTTTTGACCAATTAGATAATGAACTTCAATTAAAGAAGGATTATTTGGAGAATGCGATTTTAAACCCTGACATGAACAACCATTGATTAACTTTTATTTATCTTTGGTCTTTCCGTTGAATTCTTCATTATAATTCAAAAAGCCAAGATAAAATGTGGTTACACTAATCCCCAAAGGATAGAGAGATTTTATTCCACACCTAAGAACAAATATATTATTACATATATTTGATTGAAGATAATGACCTCATCTTATATGATACTATTTACACATATTATTATTAATTATGATTTATGGTACTTAATACTACATTAAGACATTATTTATAGATTAAATATATATAAATCAAAGCTTAAGGGTCAAATCAATCTTGGATGCTTCCTCCTCTTGAGTCTCTTTGTCTCCCTGATCAACTTCATCACTAAGAGCACCTCCCTCTAAAACTTTACCAACTTCAATCTTAGACATAGTAACTTTTTGATTCATAATGCTTTGATCAGCCTCATTCGCTTCATCTATCTCCGGAATATGTTGCAATGCACCATACAAATTTCCTGCATAAAAGTTTGATGACCCTGCATTTTGAATCATATTGTTAAATCCATAATATTGATATCCACGCCCCATATGAAATGGAGTGATGGTGTTTAGACTTATCCCTTGGATCTTTTTTTTGAGACTTCTCTCTAATTTGTGAGAACTTTGATGGCCACCTAATGCCTGTGGACTAGTGAACTTTCTGCTGCAAAATTTGCATGAGTAAGCATTTTTAATTACTTTCTTGTGATCAACAATGAATCCAAAAAGTAGAAATGGAGAAATTTCTTTGGATGAATCAGTTGATTCTTCTTCAGCAACATCTTTTTGGGGAGTCTTAGAATTCTGAGTTTCAACATGGGACTCTTCCAGCATGATTGCCTTTTGCTTGTTCTCATTGTTATGATTCTCCATCATCTTCAAATTGGCTACTGATTCTTCGTTCACCTTCTTCTTCCGCTTCTTGCACATGGCATCAGAGAGAAAGTGAAATGATGGGATTTTGAGGAATGGTTTAAAATGTGAAAGTTCTTGTGAATTTAAAGACATGCACTACTTAGGGTAGATATTCTGCCAAGTTTCCACATGTAAAATGTAAAGCAATCTTGAGGATAGATATGACTTTTAATTAGATTAGATAGATTTCATATACTACTCTTTCTCTTTATTATTTTTACATGCAACTTTTTTTTAATGACAATTAATAAAATAAGATTATGATATGCTTACAAATATAATAATAAATATATTTATATTATGGTAGACACACTTAATACATATCTTTTAACATTATTTTGCACAAAACTAAATGTAGTTTTAATAAATAAGTAAATTTTTGGTCAAAATCAATAAATAAGTAGATTTTAAAAATAATCTTACCTTTGGTTGGTCTATTAATTAATGCAAATGTAAAATAGTCGATAAATTGAGTGGATATTAATTAAAAAATGTCTTAATTGCATGTTGGTCTTTATTTTAGATTTAAGAATATAAGTGTTGGAATTCGACTAATTTGCAAAATTAGTTTTAAGAGATTTTTTAATTTCTTATGTTTTATGAAATTCAGTATTATGTGGTGGAAGATACTAGCTTATTTCAATGTGAGTATTTTTTTCGACTAACTTGAAACTTTTAAAACATAAGAGACGAACTAAAAACATTTAAAACATAAGGGACCAACCTTAAACTTATAATAAACATAAGAGACCAAACATACAATTAAACCTAAAATTAGTCAATACTCTCATCGTTACTTTTTTAGTGTTAGGCTTTTAGAAAAACTTTATCCTTTATTTGTTGTTTTCAAAGTTCAAAGTAGTATTAATATTGTTTTGATAAAATTATCCTTAAATATTTATTGTCGAGAGAAAAAAGTGAAATAAGATAATAAATAGGTAAAGGGATTATAGAAAGAAAAAACAATTAATTATACCAAAAGAAATTCATCCACCATTATTTATTGTATAGAGAAAGAAGTGAATTGAAAGTTAATAAGCAACCACAATATTTATTATATTTTCCTCTCTTTTTTTTAGCAAAGAAAAATATATTAAATAAAAAGGAAAACTACATAAGATTCTTTTGAAAGAAAAGTGTTTATAGCATATCATTAATAAGAAGAGTTTCAATACAATGGGTATTTCAAAATAGACGTTGGGACTAGTTGATAAAGTGGTTTCGCATGCTAAAGCATGAGCAACCACGTTTGCTTGTCGCCAATTAAACTCCATCAGAGAGTTTGTAAAATCTGAGAAGATATCCTTGCATGTTGTGATAACATGATCAGATTCTGTAACATTTAACCATCTGGTGTGAAAAGCATTCGTTGTTGTTTTGGAAATTGAAATCGACTACAAAATTTACATTGTCAAACTGCATATCCTACATCCATTGCATAGCATAAACTAAACCCAATATTTCCCCTCTACTACATAACACATAGGAGAGAAACTCATGGTTTTGGCCAAAATAGAAGCACCGTCATCATCACACAAGCAAATACCAATACTTGTATAGTTTATGAGTGATCCTACCATCGTCATATCGTCGTTTTTCACCACGTTAAATCAGACTGACTATGAAATGCATTAACATCATATCATGACTCGATAATACATATCAACAACATAGTTATATCAACATCATAATATCATCATAGTTATATCAACATCGTCATATAATCACATCATCGTATCAACATCGTTATATACAATACTTCAACATTTTGTCATTATATTGTTATATAATCACTCCATTATATATATCACAACTTCATGTAATCATGTCATTATGTAGTTCACATCATCATGTCAAAGGATATCATCGTGTATATACGCACATCATTCTTATTCCTCATCATATTATAAACAACTTCATTCACATCATTCAATTCAACACAATATTAGGAACTACACTTAAATTATCAAATTATACTTCTATCATTAAAGTTTAAGGGTTTCAGACCTAATCAAGCACCTTGGATACCTTAACAAGTCATAAAAATGAGGTTTCACAACACAAGGGGACACAAACGGTCGTGCGTCCTTCAGCACACACCATGGTACAAAGCCTGAGAGACACACATGATTTATGTGTTCTAAGTGCACGGTCATGTGCGACACTCATGTAGGGAAAAATCAATTATTTGATCCATTATTCCATCCAACTCTCACCAAACTCGACCCTAAACTTCATACTAATTCTAGTCATTCATTTATACATCAATTTCCCTTTAACTAACTTAATTCTACTTATTTTTAACATTAAATATCGTGATTCTCATTTGTTCTAAAATGTATCACTTCATTCCAATTCTAACATGGTAATTCTACTTAGAACATAGTAACAACAACAACCTCCTCTTTTCTTCAAAATCATCACAACAACATTCACTAATTCAACCCATAAAAACATCAAAGTAACAATCATGTAACAACTTCCATAATTTCATCAATTTTAACATAACACTCAAGAACACAACAACAACACAATCCTAACATGGAATTAACATGACAACATCATGGATTCATAAATAATCATATGGAGATTGCTAGCAACACTCTCTTTTGTACACTCTCTCTAATACTCACTCTCTTATTGGTTTAAATTATTGTGGGTCTATACTTTGAAAATTGAACCCCCATAAAGTGGTGGGACATACATTGATTTCATCCAATAAATGAGTGAGTGGTAGAGAGAGTGTTCAAAAGTGAGTGTTGCTAGCATTTCTCATAATCATATATCATAATCATAACAACATACTTGACCATAATTTTAGCATCAATTCATCATCAATTTATCATAAAAGCATGAAAATAGCAAGAATCACACATACCCCTTCTTTACCCATTTGCTTATAAAATCCCAATGGTGAATATCACTCCCCCCCTTACCTCTGAATTTTCAAAACTAGGCTCATACAAGCTTGGGTCTCCCTCACCTCTTGATTCTTTGAGCTCTCCTCTTCTTTCTCTCTAGATGGGCTTAGTTTATATCATTTCTCCACAAATAAAAAACTACACAATTATTTCACTTAAACCTCATAATTATGCATACGCCCATATCCTCTTAATTCCTCATAATCTCTTATTTCCAATAACTTCTCATTCCTTAATTGTCCAAAATACCCTTTTCTCCACAATTTCTAATAAAAAACAACTAACCCATCAAATCAACCTCATTAAATAAAACTAGAAAATAAATAATTTATAAATAATACTAATAATAAAAACCAAGTTGTTACATGTTAGACCACCCAACACAATTGGATTCAATCAAACGCGTAAGAACTCAGATCGAGGGATGAGTCGAATACTTTAGTAACCACAAACCCTTTTTGCGTTAATAGAACTAGACCCTTTTGGGTTATTGAAATTGAACCACATATGCCAACATCTAGAACCACCCAATCTCTAAATGAGAACACAAAAACACAATAGATGAAGATTCATCAAAACAGGCAGCTCACCACTCAGTAAACGGCACGCAACAAAACCACCAACAAAAGCAGTTACGATGGAGTCACCACAACACAACCCCAACACCAACACATAACAACCCGTGAACCAAAGGACGCCACCACCGAGAATGGGTGGTGAAATACCTATATCCAACACCAAACCACCGCCACATTGGAATCACCAAAAGACGGCGGCGGTCTACAACCACCCAAAACCAAACAAACACAACGAAAATCTCCAGATCTGCAAAAAAAAAAAACCAAACAGAAAAAAACCAAGCGAACAAAAACCTCTAGAGTCCACCGGCGCGACAACCTCCAGATGATCTGGAAAGGGTGGTGCGGATGGCTAAAGCCGATCGTCGCACCACCACCAACTGTTGTCTACATGTTGAAGGCAAAAACCTGGATGAAAAGGGAAAGGGGTTGGTGGGTGTTTATCGGTGAAGAAGTTAAACAATAGGGAGATGGTATTTTGAAGAGAGCTATAGTAAAAAATCAACTCTAATTTAATTTTGATACTTAGCTTCCCTTCCCCTAGAAATCATAGTGCTAACTCCAAAAAATAATCGTGTGTGTTTGTTTCAATTTTACCAAATTTATTCTTAGGAATAACATTCTTTGGAACATAAAGATGGGAATTTTATTTCAAGGTATATAGAAAAAAGATGTTTGTTTAACATTATAATATTCTCGGAAACCATAAATATAGGGATTATAATAGGTAATTACATTTGAAATTATTCCCATCTTCATGGGAACTTTATTCCCACCCTTTTCTTTGGAAATTTTTTTCTATTCCCAGGAACGTTTTATACCCAGGAATAAAATTAGTAAATTTGTAACAAACATAGGCATGCATATTTCTATCTTTTAATTCCTGAGAATCTACAAATATAACTTGAAACACACGCGTGGAAAATAAGGTGTCATTATGTCCAAAAGAAGTGCAAAATATGGTGTCATTGTAGGCATTAATTGACTTGCCTTTCTATTTCTAATTTCAAAAAATACAAAAATATTTGCTTATTTCCTTGATCCAGGCTATGACCCTCTATTAATTTCGCACTCTTAATACACAAAACATTCCTTCTTCAAATCTAGCCGTTGGAATTTGCGATTTCCTAATATCAACCTACTATCTTTAATATAAAAAATAAGTTTCCAGATGTTGTGCAAGATTACTAAGAGAAAAAATATTTTTTTCCTTTTCTTAAAGAAAAAAAAACAAGAGCTTAATTTCTTTGGTGTCAGATTTTGTATTATGATTTGGTGTAACATTTTGTATTAGAATTTTTTATTAATATTAGGATAAATATATTTCTAATTTTTAATTTTTGTCAGAATTTCAATTTTCGTATGGTCAATGTTCATATATGTATTAGTAAAAAAATTCATATATGTATATGAGTAAGAAAAATGATAATATATGTAAACAGTTCAATTAAAATTAAAATTTATTAGGAGTAGTACAAAATATGGTGTCAATGTAGGTATTTATTGACATGCCTTTCTAGTTCTAATTTTTAATACAAATTTCTTGCTTATTGCCTTGATCCATGCCCACTACAAAATTCTAATACACAACTTTCCTTCTTCAAATCTAGCCGTTGGGATTTCATAATAACAACCTAGTATCTACAATATAAATAATTCATCAGATTTTGTGAAAGATTACCAAGGCAAAAATATATAGAAGAAGAAATCTTTCTTTGGTTTTAGATTTTGTAATTGGATTTTTTATCTTTATATCAAGGATTTGATTTTAAGATCATGATTTATAGTAGGTGTGCTGCTTGCAAGAGTCAAAGAAGAAGGTGCCCTCCTGATTGCATTTTCTCTCCATATTTCCCTCCCAATGATCCTCAAAGATTTGCTTCTGTTCACCGAATCTATGGTGGTGGCAATGTTGGAAAAATGCTTCAGGTACTCTTAATAATATACTAAATATATCAATTCAATATTTAGTATTTTTTTTTTGTTGAAAGAATCAATATTTAGTATCTAGTATGTATTAGTATGTAATATTATATTATTGTGGAATTTATTTGTAATTTTGTGTCAATGTAAGAATCAATATTTGGTATCTAGATTTTATTAGTGTACTTTTTACTTATAAATTATTTTTTTAATGAAAATTTGTATATTTTAAAATAATCTTATTGTGGAATTTTAATGTTGTAGCAATTGCCTCACTATGTACGACACCAAGCTGCAAATTCTATGTATTTAGAAGCACAATGTAGGATTCAAGATCCTGTTTATGGATGTGTTGGGATTATCTCTAAACTATCTCAACAAATTCAAGATACAGAAGTTGAGTTGGCCAAAATCAAAACTCAGATTGCTTATCATAAACTCCATAATCAACATTTTGAAGCTGAATCAAACTTCAATGTCTTGCCACTACAAAGTAACAACATGGAGCAGATTCAATGGCCTAGTCAAACTCCTAATTGGTTCAATTAGGACTTGCTTTCCATTAGATACAAAGCAATAGCTTGATCTTAGTTTTGAGTATTATTCATATTCAAAAACTCAAGTTGACTTGGATATTTTATTTTTTGTTTGCTATGTTTGGGATTTTTCGAATAATGATTGAATTAGTTCAATTAATTGATATTTCTAGTGCTGAAGATGATAATTTGTTTCTTTATTCACAATTCTATTACATACATCATTCGATCACTATTGTAAATAAAAATTGATTTTTTTAAATAAATTGAATAAATGATGTATATGATCTATAATATAAATCATGAGCATCACTTATTCATTGAACCTTAAAGTAGAGGGTGAATATATTTTCTCTTCGATAACTCTCTGTAAATTACTCATAACAACAACTTTTTACAAAGAATTATTTGGATATTGATGGATTCAAAATCTCTTAATGTACTCAAAACCAATAAATACACTAATGAAATCTCAACAAGATGATGAAAATTAGATTTAACGAACACATTATATTTTTATCATCATATATAATGGGTTAATACCTTCATGGTCCCCATAACTTATTCAAGAGGTTTATGTTTGTATTTTAATTTTTCAGTGAAAAAAAGTTCGTATTTTAATTTTCTTTTGTGTCAAATCGGTACTCCAATTACGTTAATTGAACCAAGTTGACTCTTGCTAGTTGCTATTAATATAATACTAACATCTTTAATTTTTTTAATGACACATCTTTTATCAATTTTTTTAATCATAATAACAAACTATTGCCAATTAATATTCATCAAATTCGAATAATCAAACCAAGAAAAACTAAACAATCTCATAAAAAATCCGAAATAAGATGAATCTGCAGGACTTGGTGTTGTAAAGATGAGGATTTAATAAATTTATAACGAGGTTAATTCTTTGAGTATATTAATCCCTTCTCCTCAAAAAATACTTGAATTACATTGTTATTCCTTCTTATGTTAAAATATACACACCTTACTCACCGCTCTTATGCAAAACATATTTAAAAAAAATCATTCATCTCCCTTAAAAGAAGCTTGAATTACATCCTCTCACCTCTTATGTTAAAATCTACACTTTCTTCCTTTAATAACTTTTTGGTGTTGTCAGGTCCTTGAAATTTGGAGTGGTTAGATGATCACAACCATGGCGATGCCGGAATTATTTGTTCAAATAAAGAGAAGCGTAGAACTCAAACTAATAATAATGTTGAACACCATTCGACCAGAAGGAAAGCAGGTGGTTTACTGAGACATTCATTGCACAATTTGAAAAGGGTTGCTCGGTTACTGTGTAAGGATAGAAAAGAGGTGCTTCATGTGTTGAAAAAGAATGTCAGAAAACGACGACGTGCTATTGGAAATAAATATTTGCAAGAAAAATCTTTTGCAATGTCTAAATCTTCTAATAGCTAACAACCTTCGGTTAATAATGACTTAAAACATTGGGTAGTCTTGCATGGTAACGGTGAGGTGGATATTGAAGTTGTTTAGGGTATAAGTAAGACAGTTGGTGTTAAGTTCAATTGAGATACAACTAATATGCTTGGTGTGTTGTCAAGAGTGGGGAGAAGAGGTAAAGAGGGTGTAGGATGTAAGGAGTTGAGGCCGAATAAGTTGTTGGGTGGAAAGGAAGGGGTTTGTCAAGTGGTGATTGTAACGCCCTACTTCTATTAAAACGATAAAATACGTGAATAAAGCATTTATTCAAGAAATAAACGTCACGTCTCCAAAAGTTCTCCAAAAATATAACATGCATAAAAATTCAAACAACTACGCAACGGATATATAGCATACATCTCCAAGTATACATGTCATAAACTCCAAGTACATCAATAAATAAAATCTCCAAATCCCGATAAATGGGTAAAATCTCAACAACATAAACATATCCAAAATGAACATAACGACTGACTTCTTAGATCAGAGCCTAATCTAATACATCAAAACAGATAAACGACGAATCTCCCGCTATCCTCACGCACTCACCAAGCAAGCAACAAAACTAATCCTGCATGTCGTCTACCCATTGATACAAACATGTAAGCGGTCCACCACAGACCACTGGAGGTTAGCTTCACATCAATCATAATCAAGAATAAACAAACATAAGCATTCAAGGATTCATACATGACAAATACACATACTCAACATTCCTAGAATACTACCATCATATATATATATATATTATCCCTCATTCCATACTTATCATGTTATCACAATTCTAACATAGTATAGCAAGCATATTCAATTTCTAAACAAGTCATCGACATAAGCTCATATTTCATCAACATCAATCAAAGAAATGATTACTCACCTTATTCCTCATTTAGTGTACTTAACTCAACAAGTACAATTCATCATTTCAAAGTTATAAGCAAGCAATCATCATTATCAAAGGAATCACCAAATCATATATATATATATATATATATATATATATATACACACACACACACACACACACACACACAATTCTCACCTCATCATTTATTACCAAAATAATTAACATCAAATTAATTCACCAAGTGTATAAGAACAAGCAAGTAAGACATGCAATTAGAACATAGTTCAATCATTCACAACCATCCACAAAGTCCATCAATGTACATATACACCAATCCACATAATCACAACATTCGACAAATTTCACCAATGCACAAATTCACCAAGTCACATATTCAATTATGACACAACTCATCAACCATTCAAATGCATGCAATGTTCTAGACTCTTCTAGATGCATGCGGTACCGTCACCAACAACAAAGGTCGTCACCTCATGATGCAACAAAAACATCATACGTAAGATTTCACACCCGTCTTACATTTCAACGAAGTAAGAGTTCACCACCCTTTTACAACACATATAACTATGATGCATGGACATACAAGTAAAGACTCGACAATAAAAAAATCACCTCATATATATTCAACAACAACAATGTAAAAGATCACCTCCATTTACATTGATCAACTTCAACAAAAATTGCATTATCAAGTATTTACGTCCACACAATCAACAAGTTACAATTCAAATAAGAGTCATCACCACATTATCATTATTAACATGATTATTATCACAACTATCAACCAACATCATAACAACTTCATACAATTTCTCACAATTCAAATAAAGGAGAAAATACAACACATTATGATAAGCATCATATTCAACACTTAAAATTCATTCATACATCTTCATATAGTCATATCAAACTATACACAAAAGATTTTCCAAGTATTTAATCTTAAAGATTACTTTCGACAAAGTTCGTCTCTCATTTTACAACTTTAAAACAATTCTAGAATTTCGACCAAAACTAAGCAAACATGTTCAATTGCCTCAACAAAGAATATGCACTACTCACATATGTTCATAGTAGTTTAGGCATACAAGTAACCTAGACCAATTCCAATAAATCCCAAAATCTCACTAAGTTCGTCTCGTTTTCACAAAAACGACCATTTTGACATTTTCAAAACAAGACATCATATTTCAAGTATGTAAACATTCAATTCAATCCTAATCTATCATATCATCATGAATATAGGTCATTCACAAACTATCAAGTCATAATTCAAAGTTTCACCCAAGTTCATTTGTGAAAATCCTAAGTTTTCGTCTATTTCGTCTTTTTATGAAGAAAAAAAAACAAGGTTTCATGCTATTATGGCTATCCACCAAACTTAAATGCTTCCTCTAGGTTCATTAAAACAATAAACAAGTCATGTAATCACATTTGTTCATAAAAATTCCATTTTTCGATTATTTCCGAAAACTGAAATCATCTCAATTTCAAGCAAATCATGTTCCAGCAAAAATATCAATCAAAAAAGAAAAATAAAACATCATTTTCAACTCAAACAACTCAAGTGCAATCGCCAAAACATAGCTTATTTCACGTAATCACTTAAAACGACATTTTAGCTTAAAAACCTATTTTCTCCGATTCAATTCCACCTAAAACATTTCTCAAGCCATCAACACATTCATATTGCCAAATCCATAAATGCATACTCAATTAATCACTCTCAGAACTTCATTAAACCCAATATTGATTTTGAGAAAGTTTCACGGTTCATATAGAAAGTTGTGCTGAAATTTCATAAAAATTCACTATGACCTATGTGTAATAATTTGACCATAATTCAAGTTTTAAAAAGCATTTTGGAGTTAAACCAACGCCATTATAAATTTAACATCTATACCTACAACTTTCATTTTTACATCTAAGGCCAATTCTGCACTGATCAATACCAGATTTCATTTCAAATTCCGGGGCAGAGATGAAAAGTAAAAAAAAAAGCAACTTAACTTATTCAAACTTCACATTCATTCAAAATTAACACAATCAACAACAACAACTCAACTTATCAACACCCAATCTATGAATTGAAATTATGAACAACACCCAATAACAATCATATCACATAATCATGAATTCATTCACAATTCAACAACAACAACATCACATTTCACCAATTTGAGCAAAAACAACAAAGTACCCATATGTATACAACTTAAGCATGTAAATTCAACATCAACAACTTAATTATCATCAAATTCACATACCCAAATATAGCATCAAAATAGAGCACGAAATTCATCACTTAAATTCACAACAATCATTTTTCACAATTAAGCACTTATGAATATAAGTAGAATAAAGATTATAACTTAAAGATTATGAATGAAATCTATCTCCCTTACCTCAAGTCTTCAAAAACCTAGATTATGCTTCACTTTAGCTCCAATCCCTTGAATCTCTACCTCTTCTTGCTCTCCAAGTTCTTCTCTCCTCAAAACCCTTTTTCTTCTCTTCTAGCTCTTTCTCTCTCTACCTCTCTCAAAAGTTTTGTGAAAATGAATAAATGATTCTAAGTGACCTAATTTCCCCACTGGCTAAGGTTTAAATAGGCTCCTCACTATTGGTCTTAACCCTTTATGTCTTAATGAGCTCAAAACACTCATTAACCAATTCACAAAGTTTCTACCCTCTTAACGGATAAAAATAACGAATAGTTATTGGTTCTTAACTAATTACCCCACTTACTAGTAACTTAGTAAAAATAATTATTACTACCCAAAACACTTACTAAAACAATTTACACGGTGGAATTACTAATTTACCCTTGCTCACAAAATGACCAAAATACCCTTCTAACACGAAAACCCATCAAAATGCACCCAAAGACTAATAATCACACACAAGCATATATAAACACGCATAAAAATAATTAAAATAAATCTAATGAAAATCGAGAATGACCAAAATACCCTTCTAACACGAAAACCCATCAAAATGCACCCAAAGACTAATAATCACACACAAGCATATATAAACGCGCATAAAAACAATTAAAATAAATCTAACGAAAATCGGACTGTTACAGCGATGAGTGGTGGGGTGGGATACATATTTAATGAAGATTATTTCTTCGAATGTATGGGGGTTGAGGGGTTTTGAGAAGAGGATGGAGGTTGGACAATTGGTGGGTGATACGTGGTCATCTATTTTCTGAATTGAAAAACCAAGTTATCTTATATTGATGATCTGTTATGTTCTCATATTTAGGGCAGCTTGCCTCATGTCTATTCTTCATGTTCTTCAGTTGGTGCTCAGAAGGTCTGGTAACTATTTGGGATTGCCTTGAGGTTCAGGTGTTGTCGTCTTTTACTTTTGATCATATTCATTTGATTAATGGAAGCTTTGCGAAAACTAATGAGTTTATTCTAGTTAATGTTTATGCTCCTTTTGATGTTGCGGCACAAAAGTTGTTATGGTATATCTTATCGGAGAGGTTGCAGAATTTTGTGGGAAAGATTTTTTGTGTGTGCGGTGATTTTATGGGATGTCTTATCGGAGAGGTTTATTATAACTTGAAAGCAACAAACATTTATATCTTTAGTTTTAATCCCAATCAAAATTTCATAAAAAAACATGGTTAATAATTTTCAAACATTAGCGCAATAAAAAAAGCAGAAAGACTAGCATGTGAGTTCCCGTCTTTTCGCTAATATATATAGTATCTAGGATTTTTTTATGTGGGCTAACGGGCTTACCGCTGCCCATACGGGCTAGCCCAAATGGGTGTCGGGCTTTTTAGGGCCGCGCTAAAAAGCCCTATAAAAATTCGGGCTCAATATTTAAGGCTCAAGCCCTACAATTAATCGGGCTTAATGAGTCGGTCTATACGGGTTAGCCCGTTTTGACAACTCTAGTTGGGTTGCTCGGATTTCAATGACTTAATTCATATTAATTTTTTTGTTGATCTTCCTCTTTGTGGTTGTAGTTTTACGTGGTTTCGAGAAGATTGTTGTTCCATGAGTCTTCTCGACATCTTTTTGTTGTCTGATAGTTGGATTACCACTTGGCCTAATTGCATTTAGGTGGCTCAGATTCATAGTTTACCTGATCATTGCCCTATTGTCTTTATGTTGATGACAAGAATTGGGGTCCACGACCATACGTATGTTGGGGTATGATATTTCAGGGTATAATCAGTTCTTCTGTGATCAATGGATGTCTTTTTAGGTGGAGGGGTGGGTTGTATTTGTTATTAAAGAAAAGTTTAAGTTGATTAAATCGGCTCTGAAAAGTTGGCATCAGAATCACACTAAAAATTTGTCAGGAAGAATTTCATCTTTGCAGGAGCGTATTTCCTTGTTTGATTGCAAAGGGGGGATGTGTTGCTATTTGAGACATAGGTGAAGGAGGAACATAATCTAACCACCAATTTATTTTCCTTATCTCAGATGAATTCTAGAATTAGTTGGTGGCAATCCCGGTGAAATTGGATTCGAGAAGTGGATGCTAACTCTAAATATTTTTCTGGAATCGTGTTAGTCGCCTATGTGGCAATAATATTTCTTCTATCATTATATAGGGCGCTCATGTTCATGTAGACAATCTCCATTTTCGTTCATTGTCTCACAGGGAAGGGGCAGAGCTGATCAAACCTTTTAGTTTGGAAGAGGTGAAAGATGCAGCTCGAGATTGTGATAGTTATAAGTGTCCCTAATCATACATAGTTAATTTTGGATTCATTAAGGTTTTGGGGCTGATTTAAAGGATGATATTTATTTCAGAGTTTCACCGAAAGAGAAGATTAACAAAAAGTATAAACAACACTTTTATTTCTCTCATCCCTAAAATTGATAGCCCTCAGTGACTAAATGATTTTCGACCGATTTATTTAGTTGGTAGCTTGTATAAGGTGTTAGCTAAGTCATTAGCGAATAGATTGTGGAAGGTCATTGGGAGTGTGATTTCAGAATCTTAGTCAACGTTTGTGAGAGGTAGACAGATTCTTGATGGTATCTTAGTTGCTAATGAAGTGGTTGATGAGGCTAGGACGCAAAAAAGGAGTTGTTATTATTTAAAGTGGATTTTGAAAAGGCATATGATTCTATTAATTGGAGATATTTGGATGATGTTATCAGAAAAAATGTTTTTTTGGCTCTTTGGAGGAAGTGGATGAAAGAATGTACAAGAACGACAATAACTGTTGTTTTGGAGAATAGGAGTCCTACTGAAGAGTTTTTTTTTTTTATGGAGATGGGGTTGAGACAAGGTGATCATCTCTCACCTTTTTTGTTCCTTTTGGCTGCTGAAGGATTTCGTGTCATGATGGAGACAACGGTCGAAAATAAAAAAAAATATTCAAGCTATCAGGTTGGTAGTTATGAGCCTACAACTCTTTCTCATCTTCAATTTGCAGAAGATACGTTGGTTTTGGGAGAAAAGAGTTAGGTTAATGTGTGATCTATGTGTATTTTTCTTCATGTTTTGGAAGTTACGTTAGAGTTGAAGGTTAATTTTCATAAAATTATTCTGTTAGGTGTGAACATTAATGACTCTTGGTTGCAAGAGGCTAACTCGGTTATCAACTGCAGAGTGGGCGGCTTCCCTTCGTGTACTTGGGTCTCCCTATGGATGGTGATGCGCAGCACCTGAAGTTTTAGGATACTTTGCTCAATCGAATTAAGTCTATACTGACATGGTGGAAAATAAGGAATATTTCTTTAGGTGGTTGTCTTGTTCTTCTTAAGTTTGTACTACCATCTCTTCCTATCTACGCCCTTTCCTTATTCAAGGCTCCGCCAGATATTATTTCTTCTAGAGAATCTCTTTAAATATATAATTTTTTTTAAGTGGGGATCATAGGAAAGTTTCTTGTATTGACTAGGAATCTATATATTTGAGTGGTGGAAGGAGTTCATGCACATTAGTGATGGCATGGGCTTAGAGGTGGGAGCGTGGTTTGAGGAGAATTTACATCGCGAGGTTGATAATGGGGAGAATCCATATTTTTAAAATGGATAGGTGGTTAAGGGAATTGTTAATACATGATAGGTTACATAGGTTGTTTGACTTGTCTGAAACTAAATGTATAATGGATGTAGACATGTTTTTTTGGGTCTGTGGTAAGGGAGGTGAGGTGTGGAAGTGGCAGTGTCGGTTGTTGGCGTGGGAGGAGTAGATGGTAGGGAAGTGTAGGGATTTGCTTCACATTGTGTCTTTGCATGTTAACATAGAGGATCAGTGGCTTTGGGATTTGAGTTCGGCCGATGGGTATTCAGATCGAGGTGCCTACCGTTTTCTCACTAAATCACTAGTCAGGTTCCACTTCATTACACCACGGTGTCGGATTTCATTTGGCATAAAGATGCTCCATTGAAGGTTTCTTTGTTTGCTTGGCGGCTTATTCGTAATAGATTTTCCACTAAGGATAATTTATTTCGACGTGGTATTATAGAATCAGCAAAACATTTGTTTTTATATTGTCAGTTTTGTGGTTCTCTTTGACATCTTGTGCACATTTGGCTTGGTTTTTTTATTGGTTGAACATGATACCTCTAGGGATCATTTTATATAGTTTTGCAACTTCGCAGGTGCGTCTAAAGCACAACGCTCTATCATGTATCTCATTTGATTTTCTTGCGCTTGAGTAATATGGAATGAAAGGAATATCAGGATTTTCAAGATTAAGGAAAGATCTGCTCTTCAACATTTTGATAAGATTAAGCACCTTTTCTTTTGGTGGTTGAAAGCAAAATATGCTTATATTGCTTTTAGTTACTATAACTAGTGGCTTAGTTCTTTTGTTTGTTTGGGTATTGGTTAATTTCTTGTATTTCCTTCTTGTTTTGTTTAGTTTTGAACTATTGTTCTTTTAATTTTTGTGTTCTAATCTTGTACACCTTGTGCTAGGGGGAATACTTTTTGGTGGTAGTATAATTCATTTTGGTCTGTTTAAAAAAAATTATTTATAATAATCTAGCAAAAATAAAATGTAATTCACTCGGAAGAAAAATAATATTGTGAAGCCATTTTAATACAATCAAAATTCGAATGCATATTTTTCTTTATTGGTATTTTTATATTTTATATTAGAGTTTGATTTTATTGTGTTGTTTCTTTTCAGTAATTTTTCCATTGATATTTTTATATGATCACAATTTCATTAACATATAGTTTTAAACTCTATTATAATATTTGAAACAACAGAAAATAAAATTAAAATGTGTGAAAAAATACTAAATTCGATAAGATATAGTTATTTAAAAGAGTTTTATATTCTAAATTATAAAATTATAAAGAAATGAATATATGTTTCTTAAATAGTTGTTCATATGAGTACATATCATAAAAATATTTATTTACATTAATTAAAGTGTAGTTCATAATTTGTACCAAAAAAGAAAGTGTAGTTCATAATTAATTATTAAGGAATGAGATTGTAATTCAAGCATCTTATAGGGGTTGAGAGTATAAATTTTACTTTTCAGGGGAGGAGAATGTATAATTTAACATGAAAGGGGATAATATTGTAATTCAAATTTCTCTTAAGGGAGGGAAGTGTAATTTACTCTAATTCTTATTAGAGCATATCGTTTTTTTTCCATGATAAGAAAATCTTATGACTAGTTGGCATAGATATTTGAGAGATTTCTGTTTTGGCGAAGATATTCTTTTAACACCATTTTCTTTAATAACTTAGGAAGGCTCGGTCGAGGGTGGATGAGTTAAGGAAGGCATCCACCATGGGCGAGTTATGTGGAAATATGTGAGTTGTTGGATGAGTGTTATTCCATTGATTTATGATGTCACAACCCTTATCTTATGCTATGCAATTATCTCTATTCCCATCATCGCTCATTGTCTTTCTCTTTATGTGAGTACAACAAATTTGCTACAATTTTTCATCACCCTTCTCAAGTTCTCAACATGCTTTGTCCTAATTATATGAGGTTTTTTAAAAAAATAAATAAGGGATGTGTTGAAACAAAAGTAATAAGTATTACAATCAAACTTTGAATCTACTTACACTACGCCAAAAATAGTCATAGATAGCGCTTTTTTCAGGTCATTTATAGCGCTTTAAAAGCGTTATTGTAAATGGCGCTGGTAAAGGTAAATAGCATTTTTTTCTGTATTAAGTGTTGTCTAAAGCAGGGTTTATATAGCGCTTTATATCAAAAAAACGTTAGCAAAGGTTGTCCTTGGATAGCGCTTACATAAATAAAAGCTATCCAAAAGAGGTTTAAAATAACGCTTCTATCTTTATTAACTAATAAAAAATAGCGACTTTGTTTTAAAAGCGCTATGTAACAATAGGTTTAGATAGCACTTTATACAGAAAAAAACGCTATAAAAAGAATTTAATTTTTTTATTTCTTTTTTCGGTCAGAATTTTTTTATTTTTTACAGTTAGCGTTTTTTATTAATTTAAAGTAAAATATATATATATATATATATATTCTAAGGGAAATGTATATATTTTTGGCACATTATAATTGAGACTATTATTTATCAAATAAAACTTAAACATATCATAAAATGTATGTATATATAGCATAAAAGTCAGAAATGTATAGCCACTAATACGGTAACATGGATATCTCTAAGTTACAACTAATTAGTTAACATAAAAATCAAAATCTTCTATGATATCATGCAGTCTTCATCTATCTTATTGGTCGTCTCAACATTTTTATCCAAAACAAGCAGGGAAATCATTATTCATTTTCAAATTTTGTTAACTCTCCTCCACCTGAATATATAGTAGAAAACACCATTAGGCAATAAGCAATAACACTATATTATATTAGAGGAAAATTCAAAGTACTACTCATGAATATAAATTAAAGCAAGATTATAATGTTGATTAAAACCACTACCACTTCTAGCAAATATATTTAGAAACATGAAACTCACCTTATCATAAAAATATCATATAACTCTTAGGCTGATCATGAATTGACACCATTTTTCTTGAATTTCTATTAGTTTATCTTTTGAGTATGTTAAACACTTGAAACCATCAATGTACTGCATATATTATAACATAATAAATAACCATGTTATTTAATAAACTTAATTATATACAAATATTATGCTTTAATATAAAAATAACATACCAGCTTTGGAATCTCATTTAGTTTTGAAATGAGAATCTCTTTCATAAACCTCATGACAAAGTACCTGCAATCTATACCATTTTCTTGGCGAGGACACTACAAAAAATATAATAAGTAATTGTATCAATAAAATTATTTATATTCATACACAAATTTTGTAAGGTGGTTATGTTATATTATTAAACATGTACTCGGACTCATGATATGTTATTAAATTTATTCTTTGGGTAATTCATGTAGTCATTGGGAAATGGATCCAAATAATATATGATTTTTGATATGGGATCAATGAAAAATAACACTCAATGTCTATTACACAAATGTCTAAGTTAGAAAATCTTCTATAAATATTGGTAAAAAGTGAGGAAAAAAAACAAAGTTTCAAGGAAAATGGTACCCCAAACTTATGTATATGAAATGGTAGAATAAATAACTTGTGCATATCTTATATTTCATAAATTCCTTAACCATGTTCTCTTTGACCAATTCTTTATCTGTTTCAATTAACACCAACGATATGTGAGAAGGAGAATTTCCTTGTGAAATAATTGTCGCCGCACAAGTTTTTCATACAAGTACCTAGTATGAAAATACAATATTATATACTATTAAACGTTTCATTGATACAAATAAAATAATTTGTTCGGTCATTTTAAAGTTATTTTATGTACCTGATATATGCAGACAACATAGACACCTATTTTTGTATTTTGGAAAAACTCATAACAACAACCTAAGCAAGGACATATGATTCGACTGCGGTTTGTGGCGTGTTTCACGACAAACTTAACAAACACTTCTAGTCCATTTTCATATTCCTTTGACAATCGGTTGACAAAATTCAATTTTTATCCAGCGTTTTTTAAAATATAATTAAAAAGAATAAAAATGGTTTCGAATGGAGTAGGACAAGGGACATGGAGTTGAACGGGAACATAATCTACCACTTGGCTGACTGGAATCACTTACTATATAGCGCTTTTCATAAAATTTAAACGCTATTGATTTTGAACTTACAATGGCGCTTTTAAAGCGCTATTTAAGGTATCGCTATAAATAGCGCTTCCAATAATGAGCGCCATATATGAATAATCCTGCATTTTTTTATATTTATTCTTTTTTAATGAACCTATGATGGAGTTTTTCCAATAAAGCGCTATATGGAATTAGCATCAAAGATAGCGCTTTTGGTAAAAAGTGCTATCTAAAACCTCCATGTTTTTATATATAATGCTTTAGTGTTAAAAGTGCTATTTAAGGGGCGCTATTTTTTCTATATTTTTTAGTAGTGTTAATTCAATAAAAGAGATGGATGAAGTAAATTATATGATATTCCACAATTCTAATCTAGTTATTTGAATCAATGGTATATATACAAAGTAAGTTTTTTTTATGTCACGTGTCACTTCCACGTTTATTCTCAATATTTTTTATTATTTTTTCTATTTTCTAAAACTAATATTTTATTTGGCATAAATATCTCAACAAACTTCATATTTTATTTGTTAATAATTGTGGCACTAATGATCATTATACAACCGTTCTATGTGGGATTTGGACAATGTCTCTTGAAGTAACAAAATCAGGCTCTTACCACTAAGCTGACAACTCATTCCTTCTCTTTTGATAAGACAAAAATATTTTCAATTTGACAACAAATTCCTAATCAAACAAAAATCATTAATTAAGAAATCTAGTTATATTTTATTTAATGATGAGAAGATTTTTATTTAAGTATATGACAATTGTATAATTTTAATAATTTAATAGCGGGTATAGATTATTGTGAGTCCGAGTACTTAAAAATGTTATTTTATTCTATATATGTTAATAAATTTACTAAATCCAGTTAAATTTATCTGTCCTACATCCATTAATTCATTTATACTTAAAATATGCTTTCTAGCATACTATTCATGTGTATCAATGGATATATTCGTTTCGTACCAATATGTTGTGAATTATTTACGGATACTATACATTAATTCTAGACATCCTTAATTATATATCCCAAACAATGCCGGGTAAATACCTAGTTTAATTATAAAACAAAAATAGTTGCATTCCATGTAACCTTCCAAAAGCTTCATACTCAACAAAGTATTGTAATTATTACTTATTCACAGAGTTTAATTGGCATGCCAAGGATCATGTTGTTTTGATCATGACATTGATGTCCAGAAGCAGACGAGTCATACCAAAGCTTTTATTAAACATCCAATATTTTACATCATCTTATCTTAATTGCTTATTATTTGATTCCTTGTTATCCATAACAGAACGTAGAAAACGATCTATTTTCGATTTCAGATTTCGTTATGTCTTGAATGAAAACCGAAATCTGCATAGGGGTTCTTCTTGTTGTTGTATCTCAACCAAAACTACAAAAAAATAAAAAATATTCGCTGCATCACGCAGCTTACCTCATGAGATTGAGTCGGGTCATGTGTGGGTCTTTTTGATCTATGAAGCATGACACTCCTTAGATTAGGCGTTTCCTGGTGTCCGACACGTATCGTGTCCGATACGTATTATGTCCGACACTGACGTCTATAATTACGCTGAATTATGTAATTTTCTTAAATTATTAGCAATGTCGGCGTGTCCGTGTCGTGTCTAATATCCATGTCTATATTCGTACTACATAGTGTTTGACCCAGTTAGAGAGAAATGAGCAAATAAGAAAAGCAACACACAAAAATTCAACCAACTCTGGTATGATTGTGCTATGCCCTTCTAAATCAATCTCAACCAAGATCTCTAAGATGAAAAAAAAAATTGAAGAATCGGTCAAGAAGAAGATATTTATCAAAAAGAAACAATTGAAGAATGTTGTAGAAGCGGTGAGGAGACAGAAGAGACATAAACAGTTAAATGGAGAGAACACGATACAAAAAAATACCTTGCAAACATCCCGTATGATTAAGGGAAATGTTAATGAGTATCTTCAGGATACTCTTTAAACACTTTAAATGGTAAGTTTTTAATAAAAAGTTGTGTAATAAATGCATTAGAAATTGTAATAGTTGACTTTTTAAAAGAATCTTATCTACTAAAGCTTGTCTGGTCAAGCTAACCCTAACCCTAAATTTAACATAGCAATTTCCCTCCCATTCTAACGCATTTAATTCTAGGTTTGACCTCCTCACCCTTTTAACACACAATAAATTCATTTCATTTCAAATTGTTTGGCAATTTCTCAGGTTTGACTGTGTTGTTGTTTGGCAATTCATTTCATTTCATTCATTAAATAATTTAAGGCAATTCATTTCAAATTTGAGAGCATTTCCTAATCAGCCGATTTGAATTTATTCTATTGCATTTAATTCACGACAATTCATTTCAAATTTGAGAGCATTTCCTAATCAGCTGATCTAAATTTATTCATAGCTTTTTCCCTCCTATTCCAATGCAATTAATTCACGCCTTTGACTTCCTCATCCCTTTAACACACAATAAATTCATTTCAAATTGTTTGTCATTAAATAAAAATCTGTTTCAAATCAAATGGGGATGTCATCATATTTTAGGTACTCCATATATTTTGCACGTTACATATCTATATGGTATAATTGTAGAATATTTTTCAATCAATTATATATTAACTGGCATTAATAACACACGGTTGCAAATTTCATTCAAAGAAAAAACACATGGTTGCAAATTTAAAAAATATATTTCAAGTGAAATTGGGATGGCATCATATTTTAGGTATTCCATATATTTTGCATGTTGCATATCTGTATGGTATGATTGTAGAATAGTTTTTAATCAATTTGCACGTTGCATATCTGTATGGTATGATTGTAGAATATTTTTCAATCAATTATATATTAATTGTCATTAATAATACACGATTGCAAATTTTCTTCAGAAAAAAAAACGGTTGCAAATTAAAATAATATGTTTCAAGTCAAATTGGGATGACATCATATTTAAGGTTCTCCATATATTTTGCACGTTGAATATCTTTCTGGTATGATTGTAGAATATTTTTCAATCAATTATATAATAACCGGCATTAATAACACACGGTTGCAAATTTCCTTTAAAAAAAAACCACACGGTTGCAAATTAAAATCAGTCTATATTATCATTATCGTAATTGTTTAATTGATTCAGCCTCATTTCTTCTTTCATTATTCTATCATTGATTCAGGAAATGAAGGGTCGTGGTATTAAAACTCTGTTGTCCTATCACTACTTGACAAGTGATATGGTTGTTTTTTTTCTCACAATTACGACGTCTGTTTTCAATATCGTTTCCTATTTTTTAAAGCTTTATGATGTTGCAGGTCCTTTGCTCAAAAAATCCTGCTTCATCCTTTGAAAGTGTTGTCAACAAGTATTGTGTGAAGTTTAGGACATACATAGTCGAGTATGTTGTTGAAGAGGTGAAGATGATTATATCTGACAAGTTTCATTTTTTTTTGTTTAATGTTGTTAACTGTAATGGTTCTAATTGTTTTTGTTGTTGAATCAGGGAGTTGTTATGCTACCTAACATGTTCACGAACGACTTTGGGAACCAAGTTCAACGATTTGTGACTTTGATTAATGCAAAGACCAATCAGTTCGAGGTGATGGTGGAAAGAATTGATGGGCTGTGTTTTTCTCCAAGGGATGGAAATCCTTGCGTGATTTTTATGGTATCAGCTTGGGTGTCTGGGTTTCTCTCATATTTGTGGATCAAATAAAGTTCGTGATTAAGTTGAAGGATAGATTTGGCAAAGTGATTAAGCCTCTTGTATTTGATCCTCCTATGCATTTTATAATTGACAAAAAAATGTCGAGACAACTTTTGATCCTAATCTCTCCCCTTTCACACCTTTGATTTCTTATCATCACGATGTCAACAACTTTCAGATAGAGTTTGTGAAGAAGTTAACAAAATTCAATGTAGCCAAGGGTTTTTTGGCATGGAAAATGTTTGTTGTGAACATATTTATATTTATCAGCGCCTGCTTTTTTTTTTTTGTTAGGTTGTTGACATGTTAATTTATTTTTCGTGTTAGGTGCTGATTTATGAAGGAGAAGTTGTGAAGATGATGGATATCAGAACTACTTCAATCAAGTTGGTGGATGATTGCAGAAATGGCTGGGATTGCGTGTTGATTTTTGGATCTACTCCATACCAACACACCATGATTGGTGGGCAGTGGAAGCGTTTTGTGGATGCTCGCAGGCTTCGTGAAGGGGTTCAGATCAGATTTGGTGTGCCAATGGCTGGAGAGAATGATACAATCTATTTAACTGTCATTGCAGGTTAGGATTGGAAGCTGCGGATGGTTTATTGTTGATGAAATTTGCCAGTTTATTTTGTACTCTCTATGTTTTACGACTTATTGTTATATTTATTATAACTTATTCTACTATGGTATAATATTGCCTTAGGTGAAATTGTGAGTTTCTAGTCGTACTTTAACTCAAACCCAAATCTTAGTTTAACTCAAAACCCTAATCTTGGTTTAACTCAAAACCCTAATTTTAGTATTAACCAAAACCCTAATTTTAGTTTGAGTTAATAGATCTTTGACCCCCTGTAATATATGTCAATTTTGGTTTTCTCTGTTGTAAATTTTTTTTGTTAGATTCTGTTATTGTAAATTTTTTGTTTTAAGATACCCCCTAGACCAGCTGAATGTATAATTAATTTTATTTTTTTATTGCGTACACGTGGCAATTGTGATTTTTTTTAAATAAAAAATAATAATTCTTAAAAAGTTTTGAAAAACTAAAAAAAATCTAGTTAAATTAATAAAAATGAAAAAATACCGGAAAATTTAAAAAATTCTGGAAAAATTAATAAATGAAAAAAATATGGTAAAATGAAAAATTAATAAATAAAAAAAAATGGAAAAGATTAATATATATCGAAATTTTCTTATTATTTTAAAAAATTTCGAAATAAAACTTCTTATAAAAATTTCAGGATTGTAAAATATTTCAATTATTTTTAAAAAAAGTTCAAATTTTTCTTCCGAAATTGAAAAGTTTGTTTTTTTTATGTTTTATAAAAAAAATAAAAATTCCAATTTTTTTCCAAGAACTTAATCTTTTCCAGAATTTTTCAGGCACTTAATTCATATTTTCTTTTATAATCTTTTCAAGAATTTTTATTTAATTTTTCCAGATTTTTTATTTATTTTTTAATTAGTTTTTTAATCATTTTTATTAATTTCTCTAGTAATTTTTTTAGTTTAATTTTAAAAAATCACAAATGCCATGTGTACCCAATAAAAAAAAAATTAATTATACAGCCAGCACGCCACGTCATCATAAAAATGTGACTCAGCGTGCCACAATAACGAAAATGCACAGTCAGCTGAGCTGGGGGGTATTCTAAAACAATTTTTTTTTACAAGGACGAAATCTGACAAAAAATTTTACAGGGGGGAAAACCAAAAGTGACATATTTTACGAGAGGTAAAACTCTATTAACCCTTTTAGTTTAAACAAAAACCCTAATCTTAGTTTAACTCAAAATTCTAATCTTGGTTTAACTAAAAACCTTAATTTTAGTTTAACTCAAAACCCTAATCTTGGTTTAATTTAACTCAAACCCTAATCTTAGTTTAACTCAAAACCCTAATCTTAGTTTAACTAAAAACTCTAATTTTAGCTTAAACCAAAACCCTAATCTTGGTTTAACTCAAAACCCTAATTTTAGTTTAAACCAAAACCCTAATCTTAGTTTAGCTCAAAACCCTGATCTTGGTTTAACTCAAAACCCTAATTTTAGTTTAACTCAAAACCTTAATCTTGGTTTAACTCAAAACCCTAACTAGACCATCGACCCGTGATATCGATAGTAATAATTGACAATGAAATATAAAATAATATGAGTGCAATGACATAGTTCCTAATTAGGTTTAGTATAGCGCGACAGGTTAAGCTTTATAAGTAAGAGATACCAGTAGAGTAATATAGGGCGGGGTAATTCCTTTCCAAACAAATAGCATAAAATTAGGAACATAATTTGACTTTAGATAAACATTAAATGCAAAAGTGTGGATGGAAAAATTAGGTTAGAATTTGGTTTAGTATAGCGAGACAGGTTAAACTTTATAAGTAAGAGATGCCAGTAGAGTAATATAGGGCGGGGTAATTCCTTTCCAAAAAAAGAGCATAAAATTAGGAACATAATTTGACTTTAGATAAACATTGAATGCAAAAGTGTGGAGGAAAAAAAAAGGTTAAAATTAGGTTTAGTATAGCGAGACAAGTTAAACTTTATAAGAGATTTTAGTTTAACTAAAAACCCTAATTTTAGTTTAAACCAAAACCCCAATCTTGGTTTAACGCAAAACCCTAATTTTAGTTTAACTCAAAACCCTAATCTTAGTTTAACTCAAAACCCTAATCTTGGTTTAATTCAAAACCCTAATTTTAGTTTAACTCAAAACCCTAATCTTGGTTTAAATCAAAACCTTAATCATCTCCCCAACAGTGGCAAATTTATTAACAGCAAGATCAAACAACCTAGCATATCTAACATGTAAAGATACACCATCCAACCAAGGATCCTTCCAGAACAAAGAAGAAGTCACATCTCCCACTTGTCTAGAAATATTATCCACCAACCACCGATCATCTAACAAACCACTCACCATCCTAATATTCAAGTTTTGCCACCACACATAACCCCCACCTCCACAAACACATAACCGCCCCCTCCTCACAATATTTCGCACACAATACATTATACGCTTAAATAATCATTTGGTCCATTAAGTTATTTGTTGTTTTCATTTTGGTCTCATAAGTAATTAACGTTACATTCTGGTCTCTTAAGTTATACTCCGTCAACCAAATTAGTCCCTTGTTGTTAACTTTAACCATAAATGTCTAAGGTGGACCAACATTGTAGAATGTCCACCATAGATTTCATTAATATTTTTAATTTTAACCTTTTGATCTATTTTTCAAAAAGACGACGGTTGGATCATGAAGGTCCATTGTACCTTACAGTGAATTACCAACAATTAATTTTGTTTCCCTCTCTTCATCTTCTTCCTTCATCCTCTTCGTCATCTTCAACAACACATCCATAACAAACAAAAAACCAGAAACAAAATTCCAATTTTTCTTTCCAACTAACAACACTACAAGCTTCAATTTCTATTTACAAAACAAAATCCTAATTTTTTCTTTCAAAATGGTTTGTGCCCCAATTTCTTTCCAAACTCACAAATTCCATTTTGACTTTCTCACCCCCACGCATTCCCTTTACCTCAACTCTCCCATCAAAACCACACACCTTACCTAGTAACAAATTTTTTTTCTTCTCGTTTTCCTTCACGTTTTCTCATTTGGGTACCCTTTGGTTTTTGCTGGAATGGTCTCTGGATCAAGAACGGTCTGGGTTTGATTATGCGTTTGGTTTTCTCTGAAATTGTACTGTTTTATGTGTTGTTGTTGTTTGATTTTTTGGGTTGATAAAATTACCCAATTACATAATCACAATCTCCAATATCAAATTTATTTGGATTTTATTGGTTGAGAGAATTCAATTTTTATGTTGTTGTTATGTTATGTTTGCTTTTTTGTTACTCTCAAGAATCCATTTTATATCTTTTTTTTTTAAAAAAAATTATGGGTTTATTTGGATGGATTTGAAGAATCTATGAAGCTAATAATGGAGATGAAGAAAGAGAGGAAGGAAGTAGATGAAGAAAGGTGAAAAAATTTAGGTGTTGGTTGTTTGTTGTAAGATACAATGGACCTTCATGAGCCAACATTTCTCTTTTTAAAAGATAGATCAAAGGGTTAAAATTAAGAATATTAACAGCAAGGGACTAATTTGGTTGACGGGGTATAACTTAAGGGACCAAAATATAACGTTAATAATCTATGAGACCAAAATGAAAACAACAAATAACTTAAGGGACCAAATGATCAATTAAGCCTACATTATACCACAAGCTCCTCCTTTCATCCAAGATCCTCGACACACATTTACCAAGTAAAGATAAATTAAACTCCTTCAACCTGCTGA
>Ga0315914_1002369_pt1 | contig 28896 bp, 18 predicted proteins | sample MpolenodulesMG_FD_203920 | JGI IMG/M metagenome (GOLD analysis project Ga0315914, IMG submission 203920) | Medicago polymorpha root nodule microbial communities from Los Angeles, California, United States - elongated nodules | ecosystem: Host-associated > Plants > Roots > Nodule | place: USA...
TACCTTCCCTTTGTGTAACTAACCCCCGAACCCTAAATCTTTTCAAAGGGGTAGTTTGAACTTTTTTCCCCTTTTCTTAAAAAATTAAATGTTCAGTCGTGAAAAAATTAGTGAGTCAAAAGCTAACTAAATAGCCTTGATTTCCAAAAAAATGATGCGACATAAGGTATTTAGGGAAATCAGACCACCTTGAATTTATATTAAGTAAGATTGCAATTAAACTTGAAGTTTTTTTTAGGGAATTAAACCTAAATCTTAAATTGTATAGGAAAACTTTTTGTCGGATGGTCTATTAGTTAGAAATTTACCCTATTTTTTTAAATGAATAAGTAGGGTATATATATATATATATATATATATATATAATGTCTCTAACAACTGAGACGAGGACAAAAACTTTTGACATGCTTTATCTTTTCTTTTGTCAAATTGTTTAGTATTTAGATGAACAGGTAGCCCAATTGTGGTTCATGATGGCGCACATTGTTGTTAGCACTTTACGTCCCTTATTCTAAGTTCTAACGACAAAGTTTTAGAGATGGAAACAAGAAGGTGAAGGAAGAGACTTGTTTAAATCTCATCAATCTGAAGGCTAAAAACTTTGGAGAGTGTTAATCTGAGGTACACTATCAGTTTTCCCTCCGTTCTTAATTAACACAGGACCGACCCAAAGCAAGAACATCCAGGCCCATGACATAGGGCCTCCAATTTTTGGGGGCCCAATTTTTTATTTTTTTTATATAAAAGGCGTTAAAGGAATACAATATATATCATCCGCGTAATTTTATATCAGATTTGTTCAGATGGTACAGTGGTTGGGGAGTTCTTATACATGTGTGCTGACGTGGGTTCAACTCCCATGAAGCACAGTTAAATGCTTATTTCTTTTAATTTTTTCCAGTTGATGTGATCGATGCTTATTTCTTTTAATTTTTTCCAGTTGATGTGATCGATGCTTATTTCTTTTAATTTTTTCCAGTTGATGTGATCGGTTAATGGGAAATTGATAGTGTTATGATATTTCTGTTTGCTATATATTCTGATACTTTTTTGACAATGTATTCTAATCTTTGACAATATGGGAGATTTTACGTAAATCGATTGTGTAGTGTGATGTTTTATACCCTCGATTATGATCAAGTTATACAGCAGGATTGTTTCTAAAGTTTTACATGTCTTCAGCATAACCAGAGAAAATGACCCTTTACATATTACATAATAATTTTTTTTATTCATTTCATTTTTTTTCTCGCTTTTCACTATCGAATAAATGTTTTTTATGAAACATCTTAAAATAAATCAAATACTTCCTAAACACCAAATCAAAATTATCCAATGTTAAACTCATTACAACAATAATACTTGATACAAAATTAGTGTTAGACTTTTTAGAATAATCATAAATACAAGAACTCCTTTTTATGCTAGAAGTACATTATTCTTCTTTTTATATGTTATAAGCATCTCTAACAAGTTCATTATTATGATACAAAGTCAATGTTAGTTTGTTGTTAAAAATGTGCATTCATGGTTAATTTTAGCACGCTTCCTAACTAATATCAATAATTTTATCATATTTGTGATAAGAAATCACCTTATTAAAATTGACGAGACACAAATTAATTTTGCTAGTTGATAACTCAGTTATGTTGTATGTCAAATGCAGCTATTGATAAAAAAAAAAAAAAAAAAAACTAAGTGGACCACATGATCATAAATGCGTCTCACATTGGTTTAATGATCATTAATATGTCTCGCATGATCTTTCATTATTTAATTCAATTCTGCAATCTTTTCTATCAATTCAAGAAAGTTACATTACTATATTGATATAATTTATCTATGGGAAATGTTAGCGAGTGCCTCCGGAGCATTGTTTAAGCACTTTAAATTGTAAATTTTTATGAAAAGTTGTGTATTGAATGTATTGGAAATTACAATAGTTGACTTTTTAAAAGAATAATTACTAAATTTTGGATGGTTAAAGAGTGCCCCGACGGCACTCATTAACAAGAACCTTTTTTTTCAACCTTTGGAATACAAGATTAAGATAATAAATATCACTAAAATATAACCTTTGCAATCTTTTTAAGCCTATTTTAACTAAAATATAATTTGTTTTGTTATAAAAATTATCTCAATTTCTTGGATAATAAACATCACTAATTTTTTTAATATTAGTGAGGCACATTATTAGGAACAAATGGCTCAAAAAATATCAATAATTTCTTCGATAATAAATTTTTTGGCACATTATTAAGTACAATCCAAAAAATTTATAGGGAGGGTTTATATAGAAATCTTTGTTTTGTATGGGGGTATATATAGCAAATCGTGCCAAAAATGCGAAAAACATTAATAGACGTCAGCTCAGCCATTCATCGTGTCAATGTTTGGAGCCTTTCGGAGAAATTTGCTATATATACCCCAAGAAACCAAATATTTCTAAATACACCCCCTCCATAAAAATAAAATTTTGGGGCCCCTACAAGCATGGACCCTAGGCCGTCGCACCCCCGGTCTATGCCAAGGACTGGCCCTACTATAAAATCGATGCATTAACTTATATCGTTGGTGGTGTTATTGGATAAACTAATCCAGAGTACTCCTTGGCCTCAATTTATAAGACAACTTGACAATTCGACAGAAACTAAAAGATATTGTTAACTTTGTATATAAAAAAGATAAATTATGAGTTAATTTAAAAAATTATCATTATTAATAGTACGAGAAACAAAAATTAATAAAATTGGATAAGTATACTCAAAATGATTTTAATGAAAACTTACTCAAAAATAGTATAAGTTATTTTAAACTCATTTATTATAAATTAAAAGAGTAATTTTGAAATTAATTTAGAATCACGCAGTTCTTTTATTTTGATCCAGCTACTTCCTTGTGTTTGTGATGTCCCGTCAATTTGCAAAGGAGAAGGACCATGTTGAAGGTTTCACTCCAAAGATGAGAGTTTTTAAGTTTGTTGGTTTGGATGGGCCATTTAACATTTCTTTCTTTGATATGATGTGGATTGGTTTGCTCTTAAAGGTTTGAAGATCGTTGCATGCTTACATCATTTGTTTGTTCCTTGGACCGAGTTTTCTTAATCACGGACATGTTATGCTGAAGTAGTTCATGCAAATCGTGATGAATGAGCATTATTAACGATTTTGAATTCTGCCTCTGCATTAGATTTACTTGGCTATGGCATTTTGTTGTTTACCTCCTCTATGTCACAAGATTTGCAAAAGAAAAGTGCAATACCCAGTTTCTATTGAGATGTATAGCATACGGAAAATCTAGATACAAATTACAATTACAAACCAGCAAACAACCTAAACTAGTACAGTAACATAACAAAAAGAAAAGATATCAAATCAAATCACAAGATAATAAAAACAGAGAAGTCTTTTTTACTATGAGATTATACACTTTTCATTTTCAACTGCATTTGTTCACCAACATTAACAATGCCTATAATTGATTCACTGAGGGGATTACTTAACTTTGTTTCCATTGGAACTTCTCTTACTAATGCTTTTGTGACCCTCCCTATCCGTCTGTGTCTAATGGTATCGTGGATATGTGTGCAAAATGTGGAATCATGGAAGAAGCTCGTATATTTTTCTCTCAAATTCCAGTTAAGGATGTTGTCTCATGTTCTGCCATGATTGGAGGTTATTAGAAAACATGTCTCTCCAATGGCTTGTGTTGTTCCAGCTCGTGGAAGCCTAACTGTGTGGGACATAATAGTAAGAGATACATGGTTACATGTTGAGAAATAATGTCTACTCTTCATATTGACATGTAGCATATGCACTTTTAGATATGTATGTAAATTGTGGGTACTAGATCATGCACAATTACTCTTTGTCTTTGATATGATTCTTAAGTTTGAAATTGAAGCAACTTTCACTTTTAAGAAGATTAACATTTCAAGAATAATGTTAGGTGTGATCAACTTCTCCTCAACACTTGATAGTTGATACTAGCAGTCGTTCTAACCAAGGGTGAAAAATCTTTAATTCCATAACTGGTGAATGAAACATATTGAGCCCAAGTTAGAAATTGTGCATGCATGGTAGATCTCTTTTCCCAAAATACTCTACCCATGGCCTTTTCATGTGGAGACAATGCCGATTAAACCAGATGCTACAGTTTAGGGTTCCTTGCTTTGTTGATGCAGGATTCACAACGATGTTCGGCTAGAAAAAGTAAGTGGCAGAACATTGAGCATAAGCCAGAGAACACATGATATTGTCTCGTCATGGTAATCATTCAAACAGAGGCAGAAAAATGGGAAGAAGTTGCAGGGTAGGATTGATAAGCGAGGGCTAAGAAAAAGCCCAGTTAGATTGAGGTCCAAGGAAAATTTACCATCTTTTTCTGCGTATGCTATATCTCAACACACAGTCAACAACATGAGGATATTTCAAAAATGATTTTTGTCACTACCTTCACTTCACTAGTGGTTTTAATAAAATAGTTTAACAAAGATTGTGATGCATATGCAGAGAAGAGAAAATTTGAAAAACAACACAATTAACATTGAACGAGTCTGGACAATTGATCTAAATACCATGTCAATAACAGGAGGATATTTCAATTGGATGCTCCCGAGCAAGTAACAGATTCTTCATTTGCCAATATTGTGTGTGTATAATAATACAAATATATCACTTCAATTACCATAATCACTATGTCATGGATCACTTCAACTACCATGAAGTAATTATATTTAATCGGAGACAACCGCTAGGTTACCGCTAAAATTTTGTCATACTTATTAAATGTTTCATACTTATACGTATATTGCTGAAATGTTCTCACAAAAACTCAAAGTTTGAGGCCTCAATAATTTAAAGGTCTGGCCTTGTAGAGCTGTTTGCACCCACCTATGGACGGCGCTACACATCACATACAACTTGTGGTATTTGACTAGTCATGCATCTTATATATGACTCGTTTACCCATTTTCTTAGATTACTTGAATATATGACTTACAGTGTTGTGATGGTAAATACTATGCGTGCAAATGCATAAACAATATATATTGCTAAGTCTACTCCTGATTATTTTGTGTCTCAACTAAAATGTGTAGTATAATGTACAAATACACGTAAGTTTTTGTAACTGATTTATTTTGTATTTGTTTGTTTTTGAAGGATTCTTTGGTATTTGTTGTTAACAGACAATCAAATTGTTGCATTACTAGCAAACCGTTTAATCAAACTTAACATCAAATGTTTTAGCAGTTGCAAATTAAAGTTTGATGAAATGTTCTTAAAGGGAAGTCCTCGTAATATAATAGTTGTCCTATTTGTTTTTCTTCTGAGTTAGCTACATCTATTATTTTTCTATTCATTTCTCTACTTTTTGAATGTTTATTGCTGTAAATAACACTGTCAACATTGTTTTTAGAAGGTAACACTGTGAACTTGTGTCTTATATTTAAAATTCCTAAATTTTATATATTCATTTAACATTAGATTTTTTCTATATTTTTTTTATCACATCAACAGCATATCACATTTATGACATCATTTTCTCCACCTCTCCAGGTGTCAAATGATTTGAAGTGTCAGTAAAAAATTTTCCTTTTATGATGGATGTTGTAAGTATTATTTTAATTAAGAAAATGTTAGGACATTTGTTAAAGAAGTAAACATAGTAATAATATCTTATAAACTTGCGTAATCAACCTTTAAAAGTTTAAAAAATGAACTTCTCAATAATTATTTTTTTTGAGTAACTTTTTTTCTTACTTAACAATTGTAAAAAATCCATGAAATGAATTCTTATGTTTGGGAATACAAGTCAAACATTTGATAATAAATAGACAATTTTTTATGTAAAATTACTTTTTTTTTATTCCTAGCATTTATAATTATTTTCTCCTAAATATTCATCTTTTTCTCATTTTGTTTTCTATCAGTTGGGTTGAACCGTACTTCTCAAACTTATTCATTGATGTTCTTATATGTCACCATTTCAACCCAAATCAACCAAACATCCACTCCACGTTGACGGGATTCCTAAAGATATACATAAATAATGTAAAGCTCGTGATATGAAAATTGATAGGTATGGCTTTAGGTATGGCTTTGCCACTCTAAGTCAAAAGGTTAATTATCACCCAGTTGCCACCGATGCTACTTAGGGACCCATTTGGTCTATGCACAAGTCAGTAAGTCATGAACTATTATACCACTCTCGATGATTAAGTATAAATATATATTGAAAGAGATCAAAGGAGTTAAAAGATTGATCAAGCGGTAAAGATTTGGGCACTTTAAGCGTATAATTGAAGGGTTCGATTTTTTTATTTTATTAGGTAGTCTAGTGGCTAGAATTCATCTTATAAGATGAATAAGTGGGGTGTCCGGAGTTCAAACCCCGGCCCCTGCATATAATAATGTGTTGTCCTACCAACTGAGCTATGCTTACGGGACGAAGGGTTCAGTTTTTAACTAATGTATTTGAGAAAGAGAAATGATATTTGTACAACTAATTTGCAACAATTTTTTGACAACTTTCTCTCTCATACTCACATCATGTTTTTATTCTCTCTCTTCATTTTTGACCAATAAAAATAAAGGAAATGAAAGTTGTCACCAATGGTTGTTCATATATCATTACTCTTTGAGAAAATTTGATTGAAATGGAGAACATGATTCCTCAATAGAGAGTGGTCATTATATATCAACAAGGAACATTTTATGGCAATATAAAATTATCAAATTTCATTTTTTAGAGTAAATTTCGCTTCTTGTCATAATTTTTTTTATATATTTGTATCCTTATAAACTTTTTTTGGCATTCAACTTTAATTATTCTTAAAAAAATTATTATCTTTGACCCTTTAAACTTTGAATGATTTTTTATAAACATATTAAAAACATTATAATTGTTTTAAATGGAATGAATTAAATCAAAATGTTAATTTATCTTTTTTATAGATGAAATTCTATAATGTTTAAAACATGTCTAAAAAATATTTAGAAGTTAAATTCGACATTTTTTAAGGAAAAAGAAAACTTAACTAAACCTATTTAAAACATGTTGTGATAAAAAAGAAACCTATTTAAAATATGTTTCCGGATTAATTTGACGGCAATTAACCAAATTGATCGATGATTGAGTTAAAATCAATCACACAAGCCGCGCTGGCAATTGTCATTTAACTAGCTGGTGTCGTTTGTTTTTTATTAGTAAGATCAAAATAAAAAACCACTGCGTTACTTGTGACTCTTGTTAAAAAGTACTTTTTTTTTTGTTAGAAAGTACATGAAACCGTTCACAGTACATATGGCCCCCATTCATCCCACTTTCTACAACGACCTTAACATACGTGTCTTCAATTTTATGCGTTAGCGTAAAATGGCCCCATTTATGTTACGTGCAATTCATTTCACAAACAAACAAAAACTTAATTCTAAAAACGTAATCATAACATAATTTCATTTCCTTCAAAAGTTCCAAACGCAGCAACATTATTGGATCACTACATTAGCAACTACTAATAATTCACAATAAAACAAAATAAACCTAAAATTAGAAAATACTTATTTGTAATAACCCTTCTATCCTTCTGCCGCACGCCGCTTCATTTTCCCCTGATTGCTTTTGCACAATTATACAAAACTTTCATATAATTGTACATGATTCCAGATTGTAAAATGCAACAATTTCAGAAAGTTACCGCAGTAATTTCTTATAATTTTTTCCCAATTTTTGTGAACTTTGTCACACAGCTGTTTGTAATAATGTCAAATTGAGTGCATGTTTAATATCACCACGGTGATCAGAGTAACTCGTCAATACTCTGATCACTGTCGTGAAACATACACCTCCGAATTTCGATGGTTCAGCAGGGACTCTCAGACTTGAGATTCTGAGGGTCAAGTTTTGCTCTACATAGAGGACACATAGGGTGTTTGGAGAGCCACGTGTCAGCACATTGAAGATGAAAAGCGTGGTTACAACCGGGAAGCAGACGAGCCGGTTGTTCATCAACAATATCGTCAAGGCAAACGGCGCATTCGATTGGCGCGAGCAATTCCTTACCGGTGATTTTGGGAAGATTTTCAAGATCTAAAGGGGAGAGACCCTTATCAGTGACCGGCTTCAACGGTGGATTTGAATCTGAACGGTGACGAGTGGTGGCGTAGAGAAGGCACATGTAGACGACGAAGATGGCACTCATTCCTAAACAAGGAAGAAAAAGCGCCAAAAGAACTGTATCAAGCATTGTAGTGATGTTGATGCACCTTCTTGGGAAAATGATTGGGAATTTGGGGGAGAGAAGGGGATTAATGTGGTGCGGGTGGTTGGAGAAGGAGCACCATAAGGAGTGCGTGAAGAAAAAGGCAGCAACGGGTCATGATATTTGGTTTGTGTGAGTTGTTGTGTGGAGAAGGTGGGTATTTATATGAGAGGGTTTCAAGAGTGGTGGGTTCTCTCTTTGTTGCGTGCGTTTGGTTATGGGAAAATATCTGGGGTATTGAAAATTGATAATTTTGAAATAATCAACTTTGATTTTCAGCTGAGTTGGACTCATCATTTATTTCTCAACGACCACTATGAACTAATTATTTCACTTTCACAGCTGTATTTCAACCAAATTGAAACAATTCACAGCTGTATTTGAGTAGTAAATACTAGAGTGTGTGTAAATAAACTATATTTTCTCCTTATAGTAGTACGAGTACTGTTAATTCAATTTTTCTTTTTGAGGAATTCTATTAATTTTGGAGCTATATAGGAGAAAGAGAAATGTCAACATCGCATATTTCAATACACACCTTTCAACGCATTCTCTCTAATTGGTTAAAATTTACACGGGTCCCACCATATCATGGGTCCTATATAAATTTAATAGGTTTCATATAAGTTTTTTTTTTTTGTGAAGTGTCCTGATAAGTTTTTTTTTTTAAGCAAATATTTTTATAAATAAAAGTAAAATGATATAGAGACTGGGGGACATTAGACCTGATCCAGGTACAACCCAAACAGGGATACAACGTGATAAAACAGACCATGCGATCAACCCTAGTCAATCCTAACAAAACAAACACTAACACACGGACGCAACCTAGCGAACCCACGTACGGGAACGAAACTAGATTACAAAAAAGATGTGAAGTGAATATTCGTAAGAATCAAAAAGGGTTTTAAAGTAGGTGAATGGATCGACCGCCAACACTGTATCAAATCCACGTACCATCAACCCCCTGAACAAAGCAGCAGGCATAGGAGCTCTTTCGAACAAAACACTCCGAGATCAATCACAGGAACTGAGACGGAAAATAAGACAAACCGGTTCAGAGGTAGGCCTGACGACTTGAGACCTGCAGATATCAACATACCTGAAACATCAGAGAATCAATCACAAAACCATCAACTCAACCAGTTTCAGACGTGTTTGAACCCAGATTGAAGGATGAGTTCAACACGTTAGTTACGAACAGCCCTTTCGGGTTTATAGAACCAGACCCTTTCGGATTTACGAAACAAACCACCGCAAAACAGTCCACATCTGATGCCACCCACAATCTCCGATCATAAACATAAAAATAATAAAAGAATAGTTTAATTGAGGAAATGTGAACAGGTTAACATGATATTTGTGGAATATGCACCCATTATTCAATTACTTAATGTTAAGGGTGATCAAAATTGAATTCTTAAGTTTTTATTTTTTTAGTTCTGGTGTCTATCCTGTTTAATGAATTTTTTCACACTTAACAATGCAGTTTGATTTGCGGTTTTTATTATAACGCATGAACCAAATCAAATCGTATACTAAAAAAACACTTACCACTCAACTCAAACACGCGCTCGGTCCTTTTCCCCCCTTCTTTTTCCAGCTTATGTTTGCTTTACCGTTTTGTATCGGCAATAAGTGTATCTTCTTTTGTAGTTCGGCTGGTTTAAGCAAGCAATCTTTTTTTATGTCATCTTTGAATGAATATCCCCCCAAAAAAATCTCTGCAGGAGTATCGGGTGTGGACGTGTGGTCAATCTCTTAGTAATCTTTTTTTTTTTTGGTGCTTCTAGTGTCCATCATGTTTAATGAACCCTTTTGCCTTTTTTAAAAATAAAAATATTGTTAATCGTGACAAACTAGTTAATTGTTAAGGCTAGTACAATCAAAATTATGTGGATAATTTTAAAATTATGCGTCGTCTAAAAAAACCAAATTAAAACAGCTTTGTTTTTTTTAAGCGGTGTGAATCAAACCAAAGCACTTTTTTTTCTTTCTTGCAATTTCAATGATTGTTTGTTAGCTTCAATACCGAACCAAACTGCACCATAAATAATCATATTCAATAATATATCATATTTTTATATTAATTTATTTTAAAATAAATTTAAATTTTCTTAGAGAGTATTGATATATCCAATCAAACTCCAATGTACCTAAAAATTAAATTGCTCCTTTAAATACTCTCCGTGAAATGATTTATAAGTGGTTCATATATATATATTAGAATGAAATGTAGGTGTAATTGTACTTCTAGTTGCAAGGGGAGTGTGAAGGCGATAGTGAAACAATGGATAGTGAAACAAGAACGGTAGATATTTTGTTTGTAGTGCTTATAGAATTGTTTAAAAGTTATTAGAAACTCATTCCACCTAAAAAAGAACCTAGACAATGGAATTCTATATGGAAACTTAAGGTGCCGTCAAAAGTGAAAAATCTTATGCGAAAAGTCCGTCGCAATTGATTTCCTACTCGTGTACACCTCAACAATAGACATGTTGCTTGTTCTTTTGAATGTGTTATGTGTAGTACTGCTGATGATGATTCTCTACATGTTCCTTTTACATGTCCTCAAGCATCGCAAGTTTGGCAAGATGTGAACCTAAGGAATGTTGTAGATAATACCATGTGTGAGTTTCATTATTCGACATTAGTTGTATTTTGATTACTGGACTGACTTGAACCGTCACAATGTTCTTTATTTGCATAAGTCCTTTGTGGCAACAAGTGAATGAAACAACAACGCTAGTTTTTGAACGAGTTGTCCATGTGTTAGAAGATTAGAAAGTTGCCCAAGAATTGAGAAGACCACAGGTACCCAAGCACCATATATGCTACCAGAGCCGAGTATTATTAATGGGGTTCGATGGCAAAGACATACACTAGATAGACAAAAATGTAATGTAAATGCTCCCTTCTCAACGTTCCAAAACAAAGTTGGTATCAATATGTTTATTCGAGATGCCGACGGGGTTACGTGCTTGCCAAAACTGCATGGTTTGCACCGTTGTGGTCAATGGAGGTTGGTGAAACCTTAAGACTTTGCGAAGCATTGCAATGGGTAACTAACGTAGGACTGGATGACATGGATTTCTCATTGGATTTGAAGCACGTCGTTTATGCTGTGAATAGTAATAACAGTAATAACACTAATTTTGGAAGTTTTATTAGTCATTATGGAATACAATTTAGCGCTTAATTTACCAACTCTAAAGTAGAGTTTAGTCGAAGACAACAAATGAGGTGACTCGTAAATTAACACACTAAGCTCCATTAGAAGCTAGCTCTAATTATTTATTGGTGTACTTCCTTGTATCCATGACTTAATATTTAATGATATGAAATGAATTTTTTTCCCAAAAAAAATGAATGGCAAGCTTAAAAAAACCATTAATCAAAGAAAACTTAAAATAATATACAATCTTAAATAACTAACTTGATATTAAAAAAACAACTATTTGGATTTTTTTTTTTTTTTACGGTTGAACTTATCGAATAATTACTCAAACAAGAATCCATAAATTAACATCCAAAAATCAAAAGTAAAACTTGTGAAAAAAGAAAAATCAAAAGTAAAAATAGTCCAACAAAAATATAGAGAAAAGAAATTAAAAAGCGTGCAACGATGCGTTTAAGCTTCAGAAAAAGCTCTCAGTGAGTTTGTGACCACGTTGCTTCTTGTTTGGTCTTCTTCACCTGTTAGGGTTTTTTTCTAATCAAAATCTCCCAATTTCCGCCCAATTTCGCTCAATTTCGTTCACAATGACTCAAGATCTTGAGATGAAAGATCGTTCTACTCCTTCCAATTCTGTTTCTCCACCAGTTCCATCTACTTTGCAGCGTAAGAATCTCCCTCTATCGATTTCACATCTCAATTTTAATTGTTCTTTTTTTACTCTGTGAATTTTGGAATTATGATTCACAGATTTGAAGGAGATAGCGTCCGTTATTGAGACCGGTTCGTACTCGAAGGAAGTTCGTCGAATTGCTCGTGCTGTTCGTCTTACAATTGCATTGAGGAAGAAATTAACAGCTCCTGTCATATCTTCTTTTCTCGATCATGTTCTCACTCCTGGTTCTGAACCTCATGCTAAATTGTCTGCTTATCTTCCCAAGGTATAAACTTGTGTGTAGCTTTTATGTTAGATTTAGCATTTAGGGAATGTTCCTATTTATAAATCTTTTATATTTTAAATTTCATATGTTTATCTTGGTTTGAATCTACAATTGCATCTAGGGATGAAGAGTTTGGTATAGTTTTTTTTATTTTTATATCGTCTATTTAGTGCAGTTTGGATCAACTCAATTGAGCCTGCCAGATATAAGCACCCGTGAGACAATTTGCGAGAGATTGTGAAAACAACTTATGACATGTCCATAAACTATTTTCAGCTGATTTTGATAAGTTCTCAAGGATAGCTTATGAAAATAATTCGATTCGATTTTATCTTTAGTCATGGAAATAGTTTATCTATAAGCACTTGTATGATACAATTGTTTATACTACTAGCGTATAATTAAACTTTTTATCCAAATTGGGCAGTAATTCTTAATCTAAATTACGAGGTGACGAATAATTCTTTTAAAACATAATCGTTTGACTACTTGTAACTTAGTAACTTAGTTCCATTATTGGATGTAAATGTGACAAACTTATTTTCTATAATTACATTTAGGGATGAAGTGGTTAGTTGTTTTTTTGGCCATTTAGGGTCTGTTGGGATCGACTTGTTTGAGCTTATCTCTTGGCATAAACACTTGTGAGACTTTTTGAGAGATCTTATAAGTTGTTTTCAGCACATTTCCATAAGTCTTATAGGATAGGCTATGAAAATAGTTTGACTTTATTTTAGCATTGTGTTAATGAAATAGCTTATCTGTAAACACTTAATTGATAATCAGTTATGTTATAAGTGCTTTATTAAACTGTTCATCCAAACAACCTTAATTCTTAATCTAAATTACAAGGTGATGAACCATGTACTGCTTGTGACTTTGTAACTTAGTAAGCTATCTCATAAGATAGATGTTTCTGACTCTAATTAATCTCTCTTTCCCTTTCTATCTTCATCAGAAAATATTAGGCTGTTCTCTTCCTTTGTTTTTGACGGGAAATAGCAATGGTCTTTCGAGTAATAATTTTGTCACTGATTGTACAGGAGGATGATCATGAGATGGAGGTGGACGCCACAACATCTGCCATTCAAACCCCTACCCCTACAGCTAAACACTTGTTGCCTGAGCTAGAAATTTACTGTTGCCTGCTTGTACTACTTTTTCTGATTGATCAGAAAAAATACAACGAGGTCAGTTCCTGTATTGCTTATATGTTTTCAAACTGGCAAATAATTGAATGCTCATAGTTCTCTGATTTTTTTATATTTTAGGCCAAAGCTTGTTCTTCAGCTAGTGTTGCTTGGCTGAAGAACGTGAACAGAAGAACTGTCGATGTTATTGCATCTAGGCTATTTTTTTACTATTCATACAGCCATGAACTTACTGGAGATTTGGCTGAAATTCGGGGGTGAGTTGCGTTCTTATATATCTATATAATCAATAAATCAAGGAGGTACAAATCTAACTGATTTATTTTCAAGTAACTTGTTTAAATCTTGTTGTGGTATTTTTCTTTTCAGAAACCTACTTGCATTGCATCGGATTGCCACCCTTCGCCATGATGAGTTGGGTCAGGTTTGTGTTCTACTTATGGAGAAGATTTTTTTTATGTTAGGGATCATGATCTTGTACTTACCTGTTGATGTATTTCAGGAAACCCTTCTTAATTTGCTGCTTCGCAACTATCTTCACTACAACCTATATGACCAGGCAGAGAAGTTGAGGTCAAAGGCTCCACGATTTGAAGCACATTCAAACCAGCAGGTATGTTGGTTCTATCACCATGAGCACAAAACAAATTCGTTTAAAATCCATACTTTTTATTCCAGTGCTCACAGCTGTGGTGATAAAACCCTTGTGATGAAGCTTATTGATTTTTTTGTACTTTTTGGCATCTATTCCGATTTATTATTAAACTTCCTTTTGTTAATTCTTACTCCTTTCATATGTGCACACTTGTTCTGTTGTATATTCCTTTCAGTTCTGTCGTTATCTCTTCTACCTCGGGAAAATCCGGACTATTCAATTGGAGTATACAGATGCAAAAGAGTCTCTCCTGCAAGCTGCTCGTAAAGCTCCAGTTGCAGCTCGGGGTTTTCGAATTCAATGTAACAAGTGGGCTATCATAGTGCGTTTACTGTTAGGAGAAATACCTGAGCGAACTGTCTTTATGCAGAAAGGAATGGAGAAAGCGCTAAGACCTTACTTTGAGCTTACAAATGTAAGTCCACATTATGATACAACCTTGTTTGTCATAATAATATATCTCGAATCTAGTTCTAATATCATTATGATTGATTCTGTCTCCTATCTCCCTTAACCACTACACCGACTAGTTTTTATGAAGTATTTTAGCAACATGCACCTTAGGGTGCATTTAACCACTTTTTAGTTATAACTTATCAGTTGCTAAAATACTCCTAAAAAAAGAAGTGGGTGTATTCTAGCAAATGGCTATAGGAGCTACTAACTTACACCCGTTTGTTTTTTAGGAGTGTTTTAGAAACTGATAACTGAAGTGGTTAAATGCACCTCAAGGTGTATGCAACCACTTTTTAGTTTTAACTTGCTCAAATACTCCTAAAAAATAAGTGGGTGTACATTAGCAAATCTGGGTAATGCTATTGCACACCCACCTATAAATTAGGTCTGTTTTAGCACCCAACAACATCTTAGTTGGACAAGATACCCAATTTTTCTTTATTAAAAAAGTCAAAACAAAGGGGTATGATTGTAACACTTTAAATTTATTACTAAATAAGAAAAAATTTCACTCTCTTTCCCGTTGTTACATCTACCTCCAACCATCCTCCTTCACATTGTCATCTTTTTCTTACTTTCCTAGCTCAATTGTCGAAGGAAAATAGTATCCAAATGCTCAGAAAATAGTGAACCAAATGCGAGTACTTTTTGTATATAAATGGCACACCACAACACATGGATGAAGAAAAAAGACTATTGCACCAGTCTGTAGATAGACCGAAATGTAATTAAATGCTTACTTAAAGTTGCAAATTATATGTTTGAAGATACTTGAATAAAGATTAAATTTTTGCAATGTCATAACTTTCTTATTTTTTAATGTTCTAAATCCAGGTGTGGATAATAATTAAAGCCATGAAAGAGATAAGAGTTTATAAATAACTAAAAAGCATTTTTGCTAATCCCAGAAAAAGCGCCTTTTTCCCTTCCGTTTTTTCCACAGGGAAATCGTTAAACTAGACAAGGAGATAGAAAATAAACAAGGCTTAGAATAATTACATTAATAGCCTTAAATATAGTTAATTGTTGCGAAGAAAGAAAATGGTTTATTGGTCCATGTAAAAGATGTTGGGTACTAGCACACACCTTTTAATGTTATCTCAAGGCCATAGTTTATCTGAGAAGGAATTAAGAGGGATAGTTTGCTGTTTGCTCTCTTAATGCCAATTGAATCTATAATTATTAATGTTATCTCAAGGCAATAGCCTAGTGGTCAACCTTTCTTGCACAATTTAGGCCCTGAGTTAGTTACCACCTGTGCCAAAAGAATATTTTATGCATTTGTTGGTTCTAATTTTTTCAGTCTTTGGTGCTTTCTTCGAAGTTATTCACTTTCGTTATGCATTGTTATTCATTTGTTTATTCTCCATTTGGATATTCATAATTGTGTTATTTGCTATAATACTCTGTGTTAGTTTAGCTTATGTTGTGGAATTCCAGGCTGTCCGTATTGGAGATTTGGAGCTTTTTAGGAACATTGCAGATAAGTTTGCAACCACCTTCGGTGCAGACGGAACTCATAATTTGATTGTTCGTCTCCGACATAATGTCATCAGGACTGGTTTACGTAACATCAGCATCTCCTATTCTCGCATCTCACTAGCTGATGTTGCTAAAAAGTTGAGGTTGGACTCGCCAAATCCTGTTGCTGATGCTGAGAGCATTGTGTCGAAGGCTATTCGTGATGGGGCAATTGATGCTACATTGGATCATGCAAATGGGTGGATGGTGTCTAAGGAAACAGGAGATATTTACTCCACAAATGAGCCTCAGCTGGCTTTCAATTCTCGAATTGCCTTCTGTCTTAACATGCACAATGAAGCTGTTAGAGCACTTCGTTTTCCACCAGACACACACAAAGAAAAAGAAAGTGCTGAAAAGAGAAGAGAGAGACAACAGCAAGAGCAGGAACTGGCCAAACATATTGCAGAGGAGGATGATGATGATTTCTGATAAGATTGTCTTTTTTCACCCTACTAGTTGCAATCGGGATCTGTTTATTTCCGACATTTGCTTATATTTCCATTATGAAGAACTTCCATTAGCATTTCCCTTTCAAAAGATGAAAATTTCATTTTCTACATGGAAGACCTCTTATAGTCCTTTACCATATGGAAATCTCTACAGTCTGTTTTATTCATGATGATGACTTTTATGGTTTGTTTCTTTTGGGATAATTGTGTTTTAGGATCTTGAAAAAAGCCAATTATTTAGGACCTTGCTGGTAATATGTTTTGAAGTTTTTATTATTCCAAAGTGTTACTCTGAAAGACTTGTTGAATCAGCATTGCTTGGAATGTTGTAAATTATTTAGGATCTTGATTTTATGTTATAGGGTGATATTTCTATCATGACATCCATTTCCCCAGCGCCCTTGGATGAATTCCCCCTTTCCGTTTTATTGTAGGCTTGCTTTACGACAATCCCACCCTTAGCATGTTTAAGTTCGATTACCACATTGATTTTCCAGATTGAAGGGCTTTTGTTGAGAAATGAAGAGAATGAAAAAGGAAGAGAGTCAGACAGATATTTTTTGAAAATTGATAGTAAATTGAAATAGAAGATGACGATAGTCTAATTTTAACACTATTAGTATTTTGAGTTTTAACAATTAGGCTAACATATAAAATCAAATTTTTTTAAGCGACTTATTAAAATAAAATCAAGTTTTTTAAGTGATTGATTATTAAAATTTCAATCTTAACTATAACATAAACTATAATTAAATGATCAGTAAGACTTTCTTGGTAAAAAAATTGGGTCATGATCTAACTTTGACATGCAATAGTATTTGATGCTCAAGAGTGGAGGGAAGTTTAAAAAAAAAAAAAAGATTTGATCAAAAAAAGTCTAAAACGAGTCAGTGAAGCCCCAACTGCCATTACTGAAAGGTTTGGACACTTAACTGTTGAAGATTTCATTGCTGTGAAGTGAAGCATGAAAGATCGAAATTTGTTGAAATGTATTGACAGATTTGAGCAATATAGAGCTTGATTGAGAAATTAGGAAACTATCACAGCTATGAGACAACAATCCAAGACTTATATCCACTGCATGCAGTCTGCACCCCACTAAATTGATTTTTGCTACCTACTCCAATTTTTTTCACTGGGAAAAAAATTAGTCTGACCATGAAACAACTAATTAATTTTATTTTTGGTTTGGTAGACACAACACAACACAAAAAACACAGAAAACAAGTACAACGTTGTTTGTAACCTGTACTTGAACTTTGCAGTTCCTTTCTCATTTAAAATCTAACAAATAATACGATGTCAACCGTAGAAAATGACAAGATCATAGACGAATCGAACCGTTCAGAAACAGAACAAGAAGAAAAGAAAAACAATGAAGAAGAAGACGATTTAGAGAAGCTTCTACTCCCTGATGTTGAGAATCTTCCCCTCACTCCTCCTTCTGCCGTTGAAACTAATTTCGTCACTTATTTCGCTCTAGGTAACTCAATTCACTCATTATTCATTTTTATTTTTTTCCCACATAATAAACCCTAAACCTCTATTTTCATCCTCATTTTATTTTTCCAGATTTTACTAAGCCTGCTCACGATCAATACATTTACCGCCACGCTAATGGGTATAGTTTCATATTCTTAAATTGATATTTGTTTCACTTTTTTTAGTTTATGACTTTTTTTTGTTGTGATCTTGAAGGTTGTGTGTTATTGGCTTGGCTCCTTCACACATTGCTTTTAAGGATGAAGGTGGAATCACAGCCGTAGATTTCAATGTTGGAAAGTCTGATCGAACCGCTGTCAAAGTCTCTGGAAAGCGGAAGAAGGTACACACTATAATCTGCCGATTAACATTTTATGTGCTGTCTTGTTTTTGAGTTGTTGTGTTTTTCAAAACATTTGTGTATTTTTATGCAGAATGCGCAACATTTTGAGTCCAATACAGCATTATGTAAAGTTTCTACCAAAAATGATTCTTATATCGTGAGGTACGTGCTTTGCTTCACCCACTTCTCTTCTTTCTGGGTGACCTCTGAACTCTTTGATCACTTAACTTGTGATGACCACTTATAGGTGTTGTGTCAAAGGTTCCCTTTTGGAAGTGAATCAACAATTAATCAAGCACCCAGAACTGCTTAATGTTTCGGTAAGAATGATTTTCTTATCCAATCTGATTTTTTTTTTAGCACAGATAGTTCCCTCCCTCTAACAGGAGTGATAGTTTTGTATATTCCAAATGAAGAATCATAAACCTGTCTGTCCTGTCCATTCTATCTTAAATTTTGCAATGACACAAAAATGTTTTTGTGATGCTAACCTGCTTAATATAAAACTTGTCTCAGTATTATCGTTAACTTTTTTAAATTAACTGTTCAATGAACATGTAGCAATCACCTAAACAGGAAATTTTTTATTTTGTTTTTAATTTAAGTTTCTGTGTGACCCATGTGTGAAACTGTTTATCAATAAATCTAAATACAGTTTATAGAGGATAGGGGTGGTACTTGTAGATTAAAAAAAAATCATTTTTATGGTTCATAGGATGGTGTAAAAATGCACTGAAGGAAAAAGATTCATTTATAATGAAAATATTCTTTGTACTCTCCATGGATGTGCACCTAAGAAGGTTGATCACTTCTTCAATTTAGTCAAACACCTAATGACCCAAGTGGGAAAGGAGCCTATCTATAGCCTTATCTGGTGGATGCTTCTTCATAGAACATTATATTTTGGAAAATGTTCTCTTTCCCTCGTCCAAAATTGTTGGCTATACTTCATATTATGTTGTGATCAAATTCTTTTGTGATTATATGTAGTATGAATTCATGATTTTCTTTATTGGGAACAGTGACTGATCTATTCACAAGTCAATGGTGGCAATTGCTCTCACCTTTCTCCAATTCCCTTTCATCTCATATTTATCTCTTATGTCTCCACACATTCTCACCTTCCTTTTTTGATAGAGCATCAAATATTTTTATGCGAAGTTGTAGTTTATTTTCACCCAATGTATTTTAATAGCTTATAATAATTTGTGTAAAGACTTAAGCTGGTCATAGATAAAAAAATTGAGACTTATTTGGTCAATGAAAAATATTAGTTCCATCCCTAATTTTTTCAAATATCGGTCACACAGTAGTCTTTGTCCAAGACCATTATGTTGTTAAAAATCTAAAAATGACAAATTTCACCGACATATGAGATTTGTAACAACCAAAATATTAATTTTTCAACTTTCATTTCAGGACCATATAAGGGCTTCATGTTTTTTCTCTCAAGAATGGGGTATCTTTATTATAATAATTTTGGGAAAATATTATACTTCCTTTCTTGCTATGCTAAGAAATATTTTATGACTTGCTATTGATGATACCACACTATTAGATGTCTGGCATTGCTTATGTTTCAAGACTCAAGATGGTGTTGCCTAATGTAAACTATGTTGTCAGTCGCGGCACTTTAGCAGGGGATCACGGAATGTAAAGCAGCGGCTGTGCCCATTGCAGTGCCTTTAGCCAACGAGCTGCGTCAGCTTGTGTGGTGGTAGAGGCCATGAATTATGTCCAAATTGCCTGTTCATGCATGCTTTTAGGATTGGCGTGCAAAATTCATCAATTCCCATCTTTTTAAACCATTATTTTCCTTTTTAAGGATATATATGTCATTTCGAATAATTATAAGTGACTGATTTTCTTCTCGATCGAACACCTTCTCGTATTCTGATTCAGCTTCTTCTATGTGCGCCTGTTTCTCCTGCTTCTCCTTCGTTTGTGTGCGAATCCCTCTGGTTTTCCGCTTCTGCGAAGCGCTCTGTTCTTTTGGTTTCCTTTCCCCCGTTCTTCTGGTTTTCTTTCGTTCTTCTGGTTTTATGATCACCTCCTAAATTTTGTGTATTTTTCTATTTTTTAGTATTTCATTAATTATGTCTCCTGGTTGGATTTATCTTTAGTTTCTTTACTGTGTTTGTCTTTGCACCGCTTTAGAAGTTTCAGGGTGGCGCTCCACACCGCTATCCCAGATTAACAACAAAGGTATGTAAATTGTATGATCAAGTGAATGGGAAACAGCGGTATCCAATATGGTAGGAGGGAAAGATTAATGTATGAATCAAGAGTCATGAAATATTGTAGGCATTAGAAATATTTGATTACCGCAAACCACAGGACATAAACTTAACAACATAAGCGGTGTTCATGACCTGTGCAATGATTTCCTTTGGTATATATATATGGTTTCTTTAGAAGTAAATTCACTTGTAAAAGTGATTGCCGCTACTGTTAAATACTTGAATGTTTTCCTTAGATAGTTTGAATATACACTATTTTGTTGTAACTTGTCTTCATCCTAATACCATATGTTTATTTATCCTATGAATTATTCTCTTGAAATTTATTCTATTTGTTTTTCCTTACAATTTTATTTTATTGACATTCAGGCTGACAGAGAAGGATACATTGCTATTATGATGCCAAAAAACCCAGCTGACTGGCTTAAGGTCAAAGCTTCTTTTGTTAGCCTTCAGGAGTACAAGAAAGCGAGGGAAGTCAGTTGTGATATAAAGCATGAGGTGCCTTGTGATGACACTTCAAAAGAGCCACTGTAAGAAGCACGGTGCTACATTGAAGTGATTGCATGATTTCCCCGTAGGACGTTTGTTTACTAGTGCCTAGTGAGATCCCAAATGCTACAAACTGCATGAATTTGAGAAAATTTTGGTGCAGCTGTGTGCCCCGCTGAATCGGTGCATGTCAAATAAGCCATATCATATTAAATTAATGAAAATCTCAAACTCATGAGCAATTAAGAATCTGGTGACATTGGAGTTTCTGGGAAACCATTCTTTAGAATTTTATTTTTTATTTGTTTGTTGTATTTCATTATTATCATTCTTGATACTTGAATCTTTTGAACAATTCAAGTAATAGATGATGAACTTCTGGTTATTTTCTCAGCCTTTCTAACTAATCAAAGCTAAACATATTTTTGTCCTGCTGTTTCTTACTAATTCTCTTCGGTTAGTAGTTTTTTCGTTGTTTGTAGCTTCAAATTCTAATAAAAAAGAGTATTAACAACAGTTAAAATTTATCACTACATTTTGATACAATGGAGTATGCATATCATGTAAATTTTTTTTTTAATTTCCAATATTGTAAATAAAATAATACAACAGTAAAATCAAAGTATTACAGAGACTATAAGAAAATGGAAAGAATGAGCTAACACTTGTCAAAGTCAACTAACTAGACAACAGCTCCAAAAGATCCAAATCTGTTTCTTAGTTCTTACTGAACTTGACATGTTCGCCTTTAAAACTAAAGACTAGCTTCACCAATCTTTTTAACATTTCTTGTCAGTAATCTTTTGCATAAGCTGTCTTCTAGATCTGTTAATAGTGAGAAAGCACAAATAGATATGCTCCTCAAGCTCTTCCAACTGATCCATAAAGTTAGTTTGGCAATCTCGAAATTCCCTCAGAACCATCTTCAATATTACACACCTTCCATTACCATGCCCATAATTCTTCACACAAATATCAGCAACCTCTCTCCAATGTTCAACCTCATCCTCTAACCTCTTAACCATACGGCTCATTGTATCCAAATCATTTATCACTATATAAACCCCTTTTGCAGCAACATCAATTTGTTCATATAGTTTTTCACAAGAATTATACTTTCCATTTTCCCACTTGGATCTCTTCTTCATCAAACCAAAGGATCCACCAACTACATAAGGGGCAGCAGCTAACCCAATTATGCTATGAAAAGTAAATACTAACAAAGCCACCAAAAGAGCGGTTTCTGAAACGATTAAACCGATTCCTCCAACTTTCTTGCATAACCTCTTTATTGTTATTCTTCTTTTAAGTTTCAATCTCTTTGAGTTAAGTTTGCTAAGGAGCGCTATGTGTTTTTCTTGAATATCGCGGAAGTTAATAACATTATTGGACAAACACAAAGAATTGTTAATAACAGATGAAACAAGCTCTTCATAGATAATATTGTCATCAGTGTTGGTGTCTACATCTGTGTCAGTGTCATATTCAATGACTCTTTGGCTTAACTTATTAACTACGTTTGTGACTTTTCCATAATCAAATCTAGTTTGACGAACACCTTGAAGGATTTTGTTGAAACAAAGACATGCTTCTAAGGTGGCTTCAAAGTAGTCCACTAGAAGATGATGCACCTTAAAGCACTTGATCATTTTTGTAACAATTTCTTGTCTAGGTTCTAGCAAAGAAGAAGAAGAAGAAGTCGAACAGGAATTAGAGTGTGATGATCTCATGCTTGTGTTTTCAATTCCATATCCTTGAGCTTTGTTACAAATGTCTACATAAGACTTTGTTCTGAATGCATTGAGGTATTCACTATTCACGTTTGACTTGCTGCTCAAGCTATCTTCCACATCACGTTCTTTCGATGATCCACCACCACCTGCAGGTTTTTTAATAATTTAAGTAAAACGAATAAACTTCATTATCAAGCTAATTAACATTAACTAAGTAATTAATTAATTGGCTCCAAGCTCACCTCCTCTGATATTGGAGTTCAATTCAAACATAAAATAAAAAACAAAACAAAGAAGAAACAAAAATTTAAATAAACTGATCAGAAGAAAAAGAGTGCTGCAGAAATTCAAATTAACTCACCCGTTCTTCTTCTTCGGAAGAAAGAAAAACACTTTGCCATCCCCTAAATATTATATAAAATAAAATAAATGTTTAGATTTTTTTTGTTTTGTTTTGTTTTTGAGATGAAATGTTTTGAAATCTTGTGTGTGTAGTATTGGTTGAGGAGAGAATATAAGAGCTGAAGATGATGGAAGAAGAGAAGAAATTGTTTGCACCACACAAATAAAATAAGTTTATAAGCATTGTTATGTATTTTTGATGGCTTTGAAAACAAGTTAACTTACCTCACACGGTGTTTTCTCTTACGTGGAAGCTGGGAATTAAATTATTTCCCTCCGCAACCTCAATCCTATCTTATTTCCATTCACGGAAACTAACTAATACTATTTTATTTAAGTTTAAATTAAATGACCAAAAACAGAGAAAAACTTAATGCGTTCTCTCATAAAGTAGTAACAAAGCTAGCTGTGTGTGGTTGAACTTAATTCAGCAACGTCCAAATGAAGTCTCCATGGTGGTGACAGTCCTCAAATCATTGGTATCATATTCATCATCATTCAATTTCAATTTTAGTCCACCTAGTTTTATGGTGCATGGGACATGAGTTTTCATTAGAAAAAAAAACGTTTTGTGCATGAGTGTTTCTTTGTGACGTAAATAAACATTATATTCCTCGAAATTACAAGAAATGATCAATTTAGAGTTTGTTTTGATAGACTTACACTCGTGGCACTCTTTGAGAGCACTTATGACGCCGTGTTTATAAAGTTGTTTTCAACTTATTTCTTTTTTTGAGCAAATGAAAATGAAAATAAAATAAATTTTCAACTTATTTCTATAAACTATCAAATGAAATAATTTATAAGTTAAAAAAAACCGCGTGACTTTAATTTATCTTGTGGTATATAAACAATTTTTTTATTAGCTTGTTAATATGTTTATATGTGTGGCTAATGCACATCTTACAAGTTGGTTTTATGTTTTAATAGACCTAACCACTATTTTTAAAATGATATCATAACCTCTCTAGAATCGGTTAAATCACTTGTTATCCAACTTTCACTATCGATCAACTAACCATTTATCTATGACAACAATGTCAATTAATCTAGTCACAATTTTTGTTTTTATAAATTTAGGACCATAATTTTAAAGCATTTAGATTTATTTCAACGCAACAATACCTATATGTTGAATTGGATAACCTCTTATTGCATTAAGATAAACCTAAAACCTTTTAAATTGTAATGATTGCTAAAATAAATAAATCATAAACCGCAATCAAGCCATGTTCGTTTTCAACCTTTAACACAATTTTCCCGACAACGCAACATAATAGTATAAGCAAATTATGTGCATTTTTAAGAATTTAGGTATTATAAACTTTTTAGAAGAAGGTGTTACATTTTATTAAATAAATTAGAATAAAATTGTAAATAAAAAAAAGTTTAAATGAAGAGTAAAATTATAAGATTTTATTTATTATAAAAAAGCTAAAAGTTTAAGTAGATAGGACTAGGAGTACCTTTTTTTTTGTTGAGGAAATAGATATAAAAGAAAAACGTGTTTAGAATTTATGATTAATTAATTATCAATTAGGTATCTAATTAATGACACATTTCCCTGATTTGGAGGGGCCGTAAATCAGGAGGAGGAAGAGGAAGAAACCATGGGTCTGTGTTGTTGAGGAGAGTGACAACAAAGATGGTCTCACCTTTGCAACCAAGAATCCATTTCATTCATTCCCCCCAATTTGATATGGCTATTTGTTTTTTCATTCATTTCGCCATACACTGATCGATCGATTCGATCAATGGTTACTACCACCGCACCTGATTCTTCCTCTAATTTCCCGCGAAAAAACCTTACTTCTCCGTGGGCCCAGGTTGTTCGCGGTGTTGTTGACTCCTCCTCCGAACCACTCAACAATCATTCGCAACCACCTCCTCCGTCTGTTTCTTCATCATCGTCTCTCGATTCAGCCAATTTAGTTGCTGCTATTACTGCTGCTGCTGCTGCTTTTGTAGATAGCAACAATGTGGTTAGCGCTAACCCTAAAAAACCCGCTTGGAAGAACACATCCAATGGCCTCGTTGTTGCTCCTGAGGTGAGTCCTGTAATGGGTGCTTTCTCTTGGCCTGCTTTGTCTGCCAAGCCTTCTGCTAAATTGACATATGATTCCACCTCCGCCGCCGCCGACCGTGCTGGATCAATCTCAGTTTCTCAGGTTAGGTTTTCATAACGGTCCTCCTAATTATCTTACTTTTTGTTCATTTAGTTTTAAGAAAAAATGTATTAATTTATTTTCATTTTGAATGAAAGAATAACAATTGATTTCTGTTTTTGGATGGAATATAGTTGATTTGTAATTATCTTCAAAAAAATGGTGGTAAATATGACATTAGAACTAATTTATGGAATAATAATGAGAGGTTTTTATAGGTTCATCAGTTACATTATAGTCTCTTTATTTTCGAATTATATGTTATTTTTGTAGGGGCCTGTTACATCAAACTCACCTCAAAAACAAGCCACTGCTAATGCAAGACATACTCCTCCAATGAATTATAGTCACAATGTGGCTAGTAGACAAAAACCAATGAAGCGCGGAGGCAACAACAATAACAATGAGCCTGGTCCTCCTTTGTCGAACAGTTTCTCTAACTCTCATCAAGCTAATCATCAACCATCGGTTGCTCCACCTTTACCATCAGTTGCCCCACCATTTCCAGTGCTTCAGATCCCTCCTAATACTTTCTTGGTTGACGGGGTTCAGTCTTACAAGAACAACAATGGTTTGGGTCCAAGGTCACCGGTTGGGGGTTATGGGCTGCCCGTAGATGAGCACAGTCACAGGGGTAATTATGGGCACCGTCCACGTAACAATTATGGCACCAGGCGCAATCAAGATCCAAGAACTACGGTGAACACTAGAGATGCTCATCCACCCGAACATAGGATGCACTCGCAGGGATTTCTGAGGCCTACACTACCCAATTCTTCTTATTTAGGGTCTCAGCCTATGAGACCGTTTCTAAACCCTGCAGGGTTTCATGGTCAGTTTATCAATTTGTTTGTTCAATTTCATTCCCACCACATGATACAACTAATGCTTTGTCTTTTTCTTTCCTTTTAGAGTTCTATTATTATCCAACACTACAGTTTGAACCTTTTGGAGGTATGCCATTCTTGACTCATCCACCTCCTCCGGCGATATTTTTTCCAGTTGCAGAAGAAACTCCTTCCACCACTCCCCCAACTAGTATAATCCTCAAGCAAATTGATTATTACTTTAGGTGATTTCTTACTTCACTTACTTAGTTTGTCTATAAATAATAATGTTTGAGTTGAATTTCTATTCATTACTGATTTCTTTTTTGATAGTGATGTTAATTTGGCGAATGATGAATTTTTGAAATCGAACATGGACGAACATGGTTGGGTTCCAGTTTCTTTGATTGCAAATTTCCCGCGAGTAAGTTAAACGTGGTTCTTTGGTGAGCTTTGAAGAATTTTATTTATATTGTTGATATTTGATATACCTTTTGATTTCATGGTTGCGTAATTTTAGGTCTGCACTAGCCATTTGCTTATGGTAGATTTCTTTTAATATGTATCGTTACCTATGAAGAATTTCATTTTTAGTTAACCATAAAGCAACTTACTTGAGAATTGAGATGCATTTATATTGAAATGCTATTACATAACAAAGGAGTTAAGGAAAAAAAAACTGAAATTTTAAGCACCGTTGTACTTACTACCAAGTTAAAATAGGTTTTCAAGCACCGTTAGTGTTCAAATTTTAACTTGATTAAAATTTCTTTACTATTAAGTATTTCAGTGTTGTTTTTTCTCTAATAATTTTTTTTTTTTGCAGGTTAAAAATTTTACAAACAATATCAAGTTGATACTAGATTCATTGAGAAATTCGTCGGTCGTGGAAGTACATGTAAGTTTTTATTGTTTTATTGTATTTTCTATTTGTGGTGGAAGTATAGGTTTGATTTACATTTCAATAGCATATTTTCCAATGTTTACAATTTTTATTATAAGTTTTTTATTGGTTTTCTATTATTCTGAAATTTGCTACAGGGTGACAAACTGAGGAAGCGTAACGAGTGGCCGAGGTTTTTGCCCCCTGTTTACCAACAAGTTGGTTCTAGTTCAACTTGCAATAACATAATTTCTGATTTTGATAAGATCTCACTGGATGAAGCAATTGTGCTTAAAAATTCCAATGCTACCACAAATGGGGACTCTGCATGAGAGTCGTCAGCCTATTAGTCTCGGCTCTCTATACAGTTAGGGAGCGGCAATTAAAACTCAATACATTTACCTCAACCAGCGATATCTAACCCATTATAGTATTTAACTTTGTTAGTCTTAATTTTGAAAGGAGGTCTGAACGTTCAATTCTTTCATGACCACCCGAATCGATTTTGGTAGTAGTTGAGTCAAGTCAAGTAGTCTAACAAATAAGAATTTTAAGGAATTATGCTGGTCTTAGACAAAAAGAAGCTGATTAGAAATAGAAAGGAAAAATTTAGAATTTTGACGGATGCAGATCTTTTTGGTTTTGTATAGCTTGTAAATTAAATATTTTACCAATTGAAATAACTTGATGAATTGAGCTTGAGTTTATTTATTGCGTTATTTGTTGAATTTCATTTGCATTGGTTGATCTGTTCACCTTACCTTTCATTTCTATACTACACTGTTATCAAAGTTGTTCTTGATAGGAGACTTATTCCACAAGACACCAATGTTGTCTATATACATGTTTGGCAGAGTGTTCTTTAGACACTGTTGATATAATTCTTAGAGGGAGATTGCATGTTATAAGGAAGTCCATTTTGTTTTCGGTGTGTAGTCAAGTTACTCAAGGATCACAACAACATTTAGATATAAGGCATGGAGTTGGAAAATTGCTGTTAACACATTTGATAGGGCTGAGAAACACATGTAAAAGACGAAATTGTCCCTCGGCAGTTAGCCGAGTTGTTAACTGCCGAGGATTTCAAAAACCGGCTGCTGCAGAGGAAAACCTCGGTAGTTAACTGTCGAAAAAAACAATTATGCAGACAATGGGTTCTGCATAATTCTAAAGCATTTCCAAGCCAGTTTTCGGCCAGTTTTTTACCTGTAATTAAACCAGAACATTTCCAAATGCAATATAACTCATACAACATTTAAACTCAGTCATAAACAAGAAAAATACAATATCTTTTTACAATTGTCCATGATTAAATCAAACCGACATTTGGTTCAAAATACACAAAAGTTTGAAATTCATCAAAACGTTACATAGTGTCCATATTAAGTGTCCATAATTATACAACTCATTACATTAAACAACACATTCAACGCAATTGCATATGGAACGAACATACATATATAATATATTTTCCACCATATTTCGAAACATAAATCCGACGTCGCTATCGTCTTCAATAAGCCAAGGCATATAGCTTGCCGTTTTCCATGCGTATTCATCTCCATCTTCTCCTAAGGTTTATGCATGGCATTTGACCAAACAAGTGACGTGTATATTGATTTTCACCAAGATGCTCAAAATAAGTGTTAAGTTGTGCCTTCAAATCATCAAGAGAGTCGGTCGGCGTTATCATAACCTTAATTGTCTTTTTAAAA